>Ga0181574_10000492_pt1 | contig 36329 bp, 30 predicted proteins | sample 101ome_24_FD_145600 | JGI IMG/M metagenome (GOLD analysis project Ga0181574, IMG submission 145600) | Coastal salt marsh microbial communities from the Groves Creek Marsh, Skidaway Island, Georgia - 101410AT metaG (spades assembly) | ecosystem: Environmental > Aquatic > Marine > Intertidal zone... | reverse complement strand
TTTCATGGAGCGTTTCGGACTGGTGACAGGCTCAACCTGGAGTGAGACCTTGACCTATTTTTCCACCATCGAACATATGCATTCGCTGAGCGAAGGGCTCATCGACAGCCGACCGATCGTTTATTACGTGAGTTTCAGTATAGTGCTGATTGCAATCACACACCACGTGCTGGAATCCCGGAAGTGGCGGACCTGACAAAACAACATGGCAGAGAAAAAACAGGAAGAGGCAAAGGCTGACGCAACGCCAAAAGATTCTCCGAAATCGGAGAAGGCGAAAAATCGTGCCGCGAAGCTGCGCTCTGCCGGGCGAAAGGTCGAGCGTCGCAAGACTGCCTTGCTTGTTTTTGCTCAGCTCTTGCTGATATCGGTTATTTTCTTTCAGGTGAATTACCTGAGCTGTCGTCGCCATTCTACCTGGGACCTGACGCAGAACCAGCGATTTACTTTGTCGGATACGACTCGCAATTATCTGGAGAGTATCGGAGGCGAGGTGAGAATCGTGATGGCGTTTTTGGGTACTTCGGAACTGTATCCGGAGGTGAAAGGATTGGTTTCGGAATACGACCGAATCGGAGGCGAGCGGATTGTTGCGGAGTATCTGGATCTAAGCCGCAGCCGGGCGCGTCTTTCGGAATTGAAAGACAAGCATCAGCTGCGATTCAGTGGTGATCAGGTTGTGATTCTTGGTGAGAACGGTCGAATCAAAGTGATTCCAGCCGAGGAAATGGTGAGCCGCGATTCCAACAGTGGTCGCGTATCGCAGTTTCGTGGAGAAGAAGTGCTGACGGCCGCTTTGCTGGGAGTGACGGAACAGCGACAGCGAAAAATTTATCTCGTGGCAGGAAGCCGTCCTGCCGATGAGTTGGTCCCGATTGCCTCTCAAATTCAGCCGCTTGCGGCGGCGCAGAATGCTCGCCTCGAAAGTATCGTCTTGGAGGGAATCCAGACGATCCCGGAAGATGCGGATGCTCTATTCTTCCCGGGGAATGCGAGGGATATCAGCGAGCGCGAGATGGAAATGGTGAAGGAATTTTGGGAGGTTCGTCAGGGTGGTTTATTGATTTTTCTTGACCCCGGCGCGCAGACTCCCAACCTTGATCGGCTGCTTCGTGAGAATGGGGCTGCTCCCAACCCGGACCGAGTGCTTACTGTGCCCGGGATTGCTTCCCAACCCATTTACAATGTCCCTGTCGGCATGATGCCGGGCGGCGGCCCGACACGAGATCTGCCAGCGCTGTCGACGCAATTGTCTGGCCGGACAAAGTCGATCGACGTTCTTTTCGAGGACGATCTGCTCCTTTCTGAAAACATTCGACCACGTCCGCTGATGGTTGCGAGCCAGGGATACTGGGGAGAAATGGAATACCAGAACGAAGAAATTTCCTACAATCCCGACATCGATAATGGCCCGCCGGATCTAGTCTACACTGCGGCTTCGGTTGAGAAGGGTGTTCTCGGGGATCCGGACTTGGCCCAGGGAAGTTCGCGCCTCGTTGTGGTCGGCAATGCGAGTCTGATCGCACCAGATGGCAATACTTCAAAAGTGGCTGCGGATTTTACAATGGCTTCGCTGAACTGGATCATGAATCGGGAGGAACTGATGGGGATTTCACCGCGACGTCCGACTTCTTTTACTCTGAATATTTCTCCCGCCGATTTTGGTCTGTTGCAGTCGCTGGCTATTTTCGTGATGCCAGGATTGGCTCTGATTGCAGGTGGTTTTGTGTGGATGAGGAGGCGCGCGTAATTTGAGGGAACGAAGATGAGAGTTTCGACAACCATAGCGCTCGCGGTGATCTCGATTATTCTCGGGATTTTGATCATTGGATTCAACCGCGGCCCGGATTTTGATGATGCAGCAGCAACAAATGTGCTGGCCCGATTTGCTCCGGAAGGGGTTGATAAAATCGTAATCGAAAAAGGGCCTGCAAAGGTGAAGCTCCTGAAACGAGGAGAGTGGTTTTTTGCTGAGCCAGAGCAGGATCGTGCCGACTCACAGCTGATCGCGAAATTGCTTGATGAGTTGAATCACCTTTCAATCATTGATGAGTTCGGAGAAGGGGAGCAGGAACTCACCCCGACCCAACTCGGTGTGGAAGGGGACCAGGCCATTCGGATTCAATTGTCGGGTAAGCCGGAAGATGGCGATGAGATCAATTCGTCTCTCGTGCTCGGAGCTGAGGCTCCTCGACAAAATGCGATTTACGCTAAGCGAAGGGACGGTATTTATGTTGTTGACGGGAATCCGAGGCAGTGGGTCGAGCAACCGCTCGCGATGTTGCGTGATCGCCGTCTCATCAGTGCTCCGGTCGAGGCGATTGTGCAGCTTGGGATCACTCGATCAACTGGAAAGCTGGCTTTGCAGCGAAAAATCACGCCGCCGCGTCAGAACTGGGCATTGATTGATCCAGTTCAGGTGTGGGCCAGTCCCGAGAGGGTGGAGGAATTGCTTACGGAGCTTTCCGGTCTCGCAATTCAACAGGTCGTTACTGCTGATGGTGGGGAAACAAAAATTCCCAACCCACTGCCGGACGATGCCGCAGTGATCCAGTTGGCAGTTTTTGGCTATGAAAAACCGCTCACGGTCTACCTGCAGCAGGTCGAAGCCCCGCCGGTGGCGGGAGCACCCGCGATCGTTGAGGCGCGCATATCCGATCGCCCTGGGGTGTATCGTTTCCCCAGCTTGATTCTGTCGAAGTTGCCCACGGAGGCGGATGAGATTCGTGACCGGACTCTGGCTCGGATTCCCCACCAGTTCCTCGAGTCGATTTTTATTCAAAGTCGGATTGATCCGGATGTGATTCTGCGATCCGAGCCTGCTGCCGAGGGCTTGCGTTGGAAGGTGGCTTACAATGATGAGTTTTTCGATGCCAACCAGGCGAAAGTGGCAGGTCTTGTCGCGGGAGTTAATGAGGCTGCGATTCAAACTTTCATTTCGGACGGCGGCGCAAATTTCGCTGAGTATGGGCTGCAGCCTCCGGCGAGAAAGGTGACCTTCAATATCAAGATTCCTGCCCAGCCGGGCCCTGACGGTACATCAATACAGCCGCAGGCTTTGACGCGGGTTCTGAATCTCGGTTGGCAACAGGGCGAGGAACAGCGGCTTTTCGCGAACTGGGAAGGCGAGCCTCATGTCTATGAACTGGATCCGACCTTTGTGAACTTGATAGCAACGCATCCAGTAAAGTGGCGATCTCTGAACGTTTTGACCTTTCACAAGATTCATCTCGATTCGATTACCCGTGAGCTTCCTGGAATGGAAAAGCTGAAGCTGACATACGACTACAAGACTGACAGGTGGAAGGCGATGCGAAATGGGGTTGAGGTAAACACGCTGGATGTTCTTTCTGCGGCCCGTTTGCAGGAGCGCCTTGGGTCGTTGCGATGTTCAAGCTGGTATTTTTCGATCGCGAATGCGATCAAGGCGATAGACAACCCTTCGGCCACTTTTACAATCGTTACCCGCAAACTGGACCCGGCTGTTGGCGAGGCCAGACCGAAAACGTATGTGTTGAAACTGGCACCGGCGAATATGGTAACCCCCAACACCTCCGAGCAACTCTACTTTGGCGTTCTGGAAGAACCTGATTCGATAGATCGGGGATTGCCGGAAGTATTTCTCATAGATCATGGGGCATATGGAAACCTCATTCGACCTGTTACGACCTCACGTGCGACCAACTAGTTGGCTGGCACTGCTAACGATCTTGCTGCTGATTGTGGGATGTGGAGAAAATGAGCCTGCCGGTGATGGTGGGGAAACGAGCGAAGAGAAGGTGCCGGAAGAGGCAGCAGGAGTTACTGCAACAGTCGCTGCCGATTCGATCGATGCGCCCAAGGGGGCCTACGAGCAGGTTTGCATCGCCTGCCACGGAAAGAACGGGGAAGGGAACGAGGAACTCAAGAGTCCATCCATCGCCGGGCTTCCCGGTTGGTATATCGAGGAGCAATTTCGGAAATTTCGAGAAGGGCAGCGTGGGGCGCATCAGGATGACACCACCGGACAGGAGATGCGGGCGATTGCGATGTCCCTGACAGAAGAGCAGATCAAAGAAGCGGTAGAGACGGTGTCGGAAATGCCAATCGTTCTCACGGCAATGCCTGAGAGCGAAAAGAACATCGAAAAGGGACGATACATTTTTGCCAATCACTGTATGGAATGCCACCGTTACAACGGGAAGGGCGAGGTGGTCTTTCACAGTGCGCAGCTGATTTCGCTGAATCGCAGCTACATCCGCAGGCAGCTGAAGAATTTTCAGTCCGGTTTTCGCGGTGCGAAGGAAGATGATATCAGCGGAAATAAAATGGTCAATATCACGTCCCGATTCAATGATGAGCAGATCGAGATGCTGGTCGATTATATCGGGGTACTTGCCCACGGCGACGATCCGCGGCCAGCGCGGGAGAGGTGATTCTATCTTCCCTCCAGTGCGTTTCCGATCAATCTCTTAAGGTGCACGCGCTGGCGAAACTTTGCAGAAATTTCCATTTTCTCGAAACGATCAAGGTGTTTTTCCAGCAATACGACGGCCTGGCTCTTGGCCGGGCCGGGATACGCGGAATCTTCTTTCATGCCGCTGATCTTGATGAGTCGATTGATGTATTCCAGCTGCAAGCTCTCGCGTAGAGGACTGGGAGTATCGGCTGGGTCTCCTTCCATGATCGCTGAATCAAGGCTATTCATCGCTGCTTCGAGCGAATATTCATTTCCGTAGAGACTCGTATCGAGGATTCGGGCGAGAGTGTGTTTGTGCAGGATCTGGTCGAGGACTGACTTCTGCATGTCGAGAACCCGGTCGTGAATTTTGGGGTCTTCGTTGTCATCCAGATCGAAAAAGTCGAAGCCACGGCGCTGCATTTGCAATCTTGCGATGAGATCAGGCGGGAAGTTGATAGCGTCTGCGCCGAAGACATGTTTGGAAAGATTGTTCATCGCCGATTGCTGCGTCTCTGCATCGACAGGGATGAGTGGATTTTTCGTTGCTCCTTCCTGACCATGGAAAGCTCGCTCCACCTGAACTCCGCCGATGAACCGAGACAGGGTGATAGCCGCGCGATGGTATTCCCGCATCAGGCTTGAAAAAGCGGTGCGTAGCTCGTGGTAGCTTTCGCCCTCGACAGGATATTGCTCAGCGAGTTTTTGGAAAGTCATTTTCACCAGCATCATGCGATCAGCGGCGTGTTCGATTGGTTCGTTTGTGAGATCGTTGATCATAGCCCGAGGGTCAATTCCGCGTCCAGTCGAGCGCATATCATCAGCATCATTGGAGAAGGCATGTTCTGGTTTGGTTGACTCGGACAGTATCTCATCGAGGTCTTCTCCCTCGCTGTATCCAAATCGAATTGCCCAGTGGTCGTAGGGACCTGGAACCACGGAGAAATAGTGACCCTGCTCTCTGGGATCGAGAGCTAGGTTTACGGGGGAATATTCCATGACTGATCCAGTCAGTCCGGTTTTTTCGGTCAGCTCCTTGTTGTGAATCGCTTTGCGATCGTAGAGGTGACTGGCTCGAAAATTGTGGTTCAATCCAAGAGTATGACCAATTTCGTGAAGGACGAGATCGGTGAGGGATTGCTTGAGAAATTCATCTATATCGATGGCGGCATTTCCAAACCGAGCTGTCTGCGCTCGCAAAATCGATCCGGCAGCGAGACGGCTCAAGTGCAGGCAGGAGCCGTAGTCACAGAAATGGCCTGCTTCGCGGCGGAAGAAGGGGAATCTGGATTTTGAAGCTTCGCTACCCAGCTTTACGATTTCCCGCATCCGCATGCGGTAGGTCATGTAGATATACTCCAACATGATGTCAGCACCGAGTATCTGGCCCGTCCGCGGATTGACAAAGCTCGGTCCGTAGCCGCCGAAGGGTGGGTTGGGTGAGGAGGTCCAGCGCAGAACGTGATAACGAATGTCATCCGAATCCCATTGGACATCGTCAGGTTGGATTTTGACCTCCACGGCATTGGTGAATCCGGCAGATTCAAAGGCAAGATTCCAGGCAAGGCACGCATCGCGAATCGTGTCTCGCAGTTCCTCTGGCGTCGTATTTTCAATCCACCAGATAATCGGCTTAACAGGATCGGATTTTGCTGCTTCCGGATTTTTCTTTTTTAGATTCCAGCGATGGATAAAATCCCGATATGGTGCGCTCGATTGCGACGTGAGGTCGGTTACTTGCGTGGAGAAATAGCCGACCCTCGGATCGTCGAAGCGCGGCTCGTAGTCATTCTTCGGCAACGCAATCAGGGTGTGCTGCACCTTGAGAGTGACAAAGCGGGAATCGGCAACGTCAGCGTTTCCTTCTTTGGCCGGGTGGAGATTTTCAAAGACATATTGGACTCGGAAAAGGGTGTTGTCGGGAAATGTCTTCGATTCGATAAAGCGGGTTCTGTCCTTTGAGAGGTCTCCCAATTTGAAAGTATCGTCTTTGTCGTCCCTCTTTTTTCCAGATTTAAGCTGTCGGAAGAATTCTTTTAAAAACACATCATTGGCTTCGATAAGGAATCGTGAGTCATCCTCCTCCTTGGCCACAATCTTGGGTGCGGCCAGGATTGCTTCCGAAATATTCGCGTCGGAGGCCCGTCGTAGCGCGCTGTCGGGGCTGAAATAAAAGGCCGTATTCTCTCCGACGAATTCCAGCTTGTCGAAATGCCGACGAATCGTGAAGATTTTCGACCGGCTGAATTGCCCGCGGAAAAAGCCAAGTTCGGGAACGCCATCGAGAGTGTGGCTGAAATGAATGAACTCCCGTTGGTGGTCCTCTCCGGACAGTTGGTTCGCTTTTACTTCAAGGAAAAGCCCTCCGTTTTCCCGATTCTGGTGAAGGCGGAAGAGGCCATTCGTGGAATCGCAGTCTTTGAGGATTTCCGCGATGGATTTCTCGTCCTTCTTCTCTTTCTCATCGTCTTCCGCAGAGAATGCGACCATCGCTGATCGAGAAAAAAGAACTGAGATTATGAAAAGAAGTCGGAGCAAACGGTGGAGAATAGAAAAAAATGGGTCCATGAAAACGGCGGGTTTTGTGAATTGAAGTCGTCCAATGGTCGTCCTATATTCATAAGTTGTTTTTCAAAAACTACACTCCAATTATGCGTAAATACATTCTCTTACTTGCCATGACGGGGCTCGCTATTCCGACAATCGGATCGAGCGACGACATCGATTTCGCTAAACAGATCTATCCTTTTGTGAAGTCTGGTTGCGTGAAGTGCCATTCGGAACCATACAAGGACGAGCGCGGTCGCACCCGCAAGCCCAAGGCCGGCATTATTCTTTCCACCAAAGAGGGCTTACTCGATGAGTATGATCTCGACAGCGGTGACACCAAGGCCATCCTCGTTCCTGGCAAGCCTGATGAGTCCCGTATGCTTGAGGTAACAAAGTTGCCAATCGACGATGATTTTCACTTCCCGCCAGAGGGCAAGGCTCCCCAGTGGACCGATGCTGAGAAAGAACTGTTCGGGAAGTGGGTAGCTGCTGGTGCCGACTTCGGCGAATGGGCCAAGGACGAAGCTCCTCAGGAAGGTCTCGAGTGGGACGGCGAGGAGAAGGATGAGGGAACGACGGAGACTGCTAAGTAGGTCCGTTTCACCTCTCTTAATTCATTTTCAAAGAGGCCGGGGCATATGCTCTGGCCTTTTTTGTTTTTTCGCTCGTGCGTTGCTCTAGTTCGCCTGCCCCTTCTGCGGTCGTCTTTCGAATTTCGGAAAGTGTCAGGTATTCGTAAATATTCCCGGGGACGATGAGGAAAATGCACCAGACCGCTAGAGCAATGATGAGGGCGATCAGTAGTGGAAGAAGGAAAAGTGCCGAGGCAGCACACCTAGAGCGGGCGTTAGGCAAAATAGTGTTCCGCGAATCGAAAGGTGTGCAGGGCAAGATGGATCGGCCAGTTGAAAAAGCGGAGAACAGGAGCCTTGCGTCTCAATGAACGAACGAAGTAGTTTTGATGTTCAAGATTGGTTGGACCAATTCCGAGTGCTTTCCGAATCCATTCAGCGGCATCCCGCCCGCTGCCCAACTCATCAAGGTAAAGCGATGCGATCAGGAAAATGGTCTGATCGTCTTCCGGGTCCAGGCGCATTGAGCTCTCGAGTGATTCGAGCTGTTCCCAGGCAGTGAGACGATCAGCGGCGTCGGACATTCCTCAGATTTCGGCCTAGATCTGTTCGATTTGAATCGACTCTGGCTGTAGGGAGCGGACCAGGCTCTAGATGTGTTTATCAGCAGTTCGTTTGTCCTCAAGTTCCAGTATCGCAATGGCTTAAAGGTGGTGATCCCGCGAGTTTCCAGGATCCGATCCCAGTATCTGGTGCCCTGTGGAAAGGACTCGATCCCATTGACCAGCTTCTGCCAGATATTCGAGAATCTGGGACTCTCAAAATTCTGCGGCGTCATGATCTGCCGCTATTTTGGGATCGAAACTGATTGATTCGCTATTTCACCGGGGAGTAATCCGTCGTTTTGAGAAATTGCGAATGGACGCCTTTCTTCACAAGTAGCTTTCCATCTTTTTCAGATGCATCGCGTGCTGCTTTCCAGGCTGAGTCTCCTCCGAATGCTTTGAACGAAGCGTTTCTTGACTCGATTGACGGGGCGGAGATGAAATAGAGTAGGGTGTTCTCGCTTCCTTCCTGACCGTCCGCGAGATGGAAGTAGGGAAGGTTGGTAATTCCGTGTTTCTTGAACAATCCGATCGTGTGATCGCGAAAGCGTGCGTCGAGGCTATCGAGTTTGCCCTCGTTTGTGGTGTAGCGTCGCAGTTCATATGTTGGGGCTGCTGACGTTTCCGGGAAAGTGGCGACAGGGGAGTAGTCGGTTAGCTCGAGAAACACGCTGTCGACCTTCCTCACTAATTTGCCGCCCTCTGTGGAATCGGCGTAGGCTTTTTTCCAGACTGGATCATTGCGAAATGCTTTCCACGACTCATCCCGTGCAGCAATGTCAGGATAGCCTAACAGATAGACAAGAATTTGCTCTTCGTTCTCGACAGGCTCCCAGTAAATGAGGTTGGTTATGCCATGCTTTTCGAATAGTGCCACTGTGTGATCGCGAAAGCGGGCGTGGAGAGAATCGAGCTGGCCCTCGTGGGTGTGATAGGTGCGAAGTTCGAAGCACGTGAGCTTTTCTTCAGCGAACACCGGGGCAAGAAAGGAAATACAGAAAATTGTGGAGAAGAAAATTCGGATCATAAGAATTGTCTTAGGTTGATACAGAGGTGATATCCGGCGGAAACCCGGATGGCGAGGAAAAAACTCAGCGCTCAGCCTGGTTTATTCCGAAGTCTGTTCTGTATTGCGATGAAAAATCCAGCGGGCCCAGCCAATGAGAAATGAGACTCCTCCGAACGGAGCGATCGCTCCGAGTTTCCCTATGTCGCTTAGAGCAAGAGTATAGAGGCTGCCGGAAAACAGGATTATTCCAGCAAGGAACCAGCGATACCCCAGCATCTTTTTCCCGGAAATGGCGATCACAAAAAGGGCGAATCCATGAATCAAATGGTAGAGGGTCGCCGTATCCCAGGTATCGAGTCGACCCGTTTCCTCCAACCTGCCATCGAGCAGATGGGCTCCGAAGGCGCCCAAGGCGATTCCGAGAAAAATGACGGAGGCCGCAACTCGAATGGCAGTGGATTGTTTCATTTTTTGGTGAGAATGTTAGTGTTTAGCAGGCCTTTAAAAAGCAAAGGCCGGCCTTTTCAGGGCCGGCCTCTGCGGAACGTATTGCAATTTTGTGCGGTTGCTTTGTGCTGTTGGGCTCTCCGGTGGGAGTGTTTCAACGGCGGTATCTTAGCGGGGGGCGGACTCCTGTCACGATTTTTTGTTTCGAACTGAATACGGAATAGCGTATTTGATCGAATTTACAGTTCCGAATCCAGAGAAATGGAGTCTGCTGTGAGGACGATTTGCGACTCTCCATTTACTTCAAGGCCTGTTTCGTTTTCGCCGGAGAACTCTCTCACGCGTGATAGAACAAGCGATCCACTGAGTGGGCGAAACTCAATTTTCTCAGCCTTTACAAGCCGTTCAGGATGATCCTGGCGCAGAATGACGTTTGATCCGGTCACAGTGTTCGAATCCTGCGAAACTCCTGAGTGCGACACTTTAGCGACGCGAAGTTGTTCTGCTTCGACACGAAATCCTTCGTAGTAAACGATGACATTGCCTGAGTAAATTTTTTCTCTCGCTTGTTCGATCGCATTGTCCGCTTCGATCCGAAAGGTGGCGCGACGCATTGTGCGAGGAGCAAAATCACGAACGGACTGGCCAAAGATTGTCGTCAATTCCCAATCCAGATCCAGTGCTACGATCGATGGGCTAACCACGAAATCAGGTGTTCCGATTTCAACGGTTTCCTCGACCGGACGAGTCGATTTGACTGCTGCTTTGCTGTTCTTATCTGCTGCGGGAGTTGTTGCAGAGTCATCGGCGTATTGCACTAGAAAGACGACTTCCTCTTCCTGCCTCGTGTCTCTGACGGAGAGGTTGGTGAGAACGGTGAGCAACAGGGCGACTGCCGCAGCAGCGAAAGCAACCGTTGTAAACCACGATTTCCGGTCTGCTGCTGGCGATAGATGAAGCGTTTCATGGCGAAATGGTTGCTCGACAGTTTTGAGAAGAATCGAGCGGATTAGCACCTCGTCGTTTTTTTCTCCATCAAGGCGAGCTTTCTCCAGCAAAGCCGAATCGACGAACAGTTCGTCGGGCGGGAGAGGGGATTCAGGTTCCGAGTGTGAGTTCATTGTTCTTCGGATGGGGTGGTAAGTTTTCGATCTAGGCATTGCTTCAGCATGCTTCGAGCTCGTTGCAGACGCTTTCTGACTGCAGCGGGTGCGATGGATAGGACTTCAGCGGCTTCCTCGCCGGTGCGGCCTTCGAAGTAGCAGGCGTGAACGGCTTCCTTGAGATTGTCAGGTAAGCGATCGAGGCAGCGGGAAAGTGCTTCGAGAACAGAACTGTCTGACTCGCTCCGCTTCTGTTGCCACGCTGCGATGTCGGCATCGATTTGGGCGAGCTGTCCATCAGTGAGTTCGTAGCGCATGTTCTTACGAACCCACTCGCGGTATTTGTTCCGGACAATGCCTCGCATCCAGGTGGCGAAGTCCCGCGTCACGTCAAATGTGCGGACTTTTTCATGCGCGACCACGAAGGAATCCTGAACGATGTCGCAAGCAGTCGAGTGATCTCGGCAGAGGGCACGTGCGTAAATCAGAAGTTCACGATGGTTCAAGTGGACCAGCTCCGCGAAATCCTCATCCTTCTTTGGATCGAGATTGGGAGATTGTTCGGCAGGAATGTCGGAAATGTCGCTGATACGAACAAGGTGCATTACTTTCCCCCCATTGGCGAGCGCGGGCCTATTTGTGACCAGATTTTTACACAGGAAAACGGTCGCTTCATCTTATATTAGAATGTCTAATGTATGGAATCCCGAATTTTGTGGTTTGAGCGGACTTTTGTCGTAACAAGGGATTTTTTATTAGGAGAGGTAATAGGCGCAATTTCGGAGTAAAATCTTTTTGCTTGAGAAAAATCCCCACTCTAGTCTTCCCGAACCGGCACCCGGTTACCGGTATTTACAAATTCCGAAAAGTTTATGAACGGCATCAACCGACTCGCTATAGCGATCACGATTTTGGGAGCTTCCGCGCTAGCGCAGGGAGCAGATATTCACGAAGGAAACTGGCTGTCCTGGCGCGGCCCGCTGCAAATGGGGGTCAGCCTCGAGAGCTACTCCGACATGGAGTTCAATACGGAGCCTGTCTGGACCGACGAAATCTCGGGGCAGGGGACTGCTACCGTTTTCAATGGTCGCATCTACTCCTGGGGCTACCGCGGAACAGGGCCGAATCTCGAAGAGGTCGTTCAGGCTCGCGACGAAGAGACGGGTGGTGTGATTTGGGAATTTGCCACGCACGACTTTCTTTCTGACACGATTTACAATCGTTACTCGATTGGCTGTGTCGCGGTTGATCCCGCAACTGAAAATATTATTGTTGCCACTACTTACGGGCTGGTTACTTGCCTTTCCAAAGACGGTAAGATTGTCTGGCAGGTTTCCATGATGGAGCGCTTTGGTCGCCTGACCTTTCCCAATGGCCGGGCAGGTTGTCCTATTATCGACGGTGACATCGTTATCATTCGTGGCGTTACCAGTTACTGGGGAGCGGATGGCCCTGCTCGCGACCGCTTCTTCGGTTTTGATAAGAACACCGGAGAGCTTCTCTGGTCGTCGACTCCAGGTGTGGGACCTCCTTTCCTCAAGGACACCTCGATGAGCACGCCTTTCCTTGAGACTCGCGATGGGAAGCGTGTTTTCTACGCCGCTACCGGTTGCGGAAACATTGTTTGCGTCAACGTGCTCGATGGAACTCCGCTCTGGCGCTGGCAGGTGTCCAAAGGCGGAATCAACAGTTCACCCGTTGTTTACGGTGACACGGTCATTAATATTCATGGAAAAGAGAACCTCGATACCACGGAGATGGGCCGGATTTTCCGAATCAACATCCCGAAAGACCTCGATAATACTGGAGGTGAAATCGATCCGGTTATGAAAGGTGCGCCTCGCATCACCGGCGACGGCATCGAAGTTTGGCGCGAGACCCTGGAGATGTTCACCAGCTCGCCAGCCCTCCATGATGGCAAGATCTACCAGATGGTGAAAACCGGTTCTCTTTTCTGCGTCGATGCCGAGACCGGCAAAATTCTCTGGGAAGAAAAGCTGGCGAACTCTCAGCTGCACGCCTCTCCAACCTACGTAGATGGTCACCTCCTCATTCCAACTTTCCCCGGCGACTTCTATGTGATCGACGTGACTGGCGAAAAGCCGGAGATCAAGCACAAGATCGAGCTGGACGGAAACTGCATTGGAACGGCTTCGGTTGCGAATGGACGGGTCTACGTTCACACGACTGAGAAGCTCTATGCTTTCGAAATCAAAAACAGCGGCATCGAATACGCAGCGGCCCCCGAGGTGAAGATGCCTAAGGCAGGCCCAGCCGCGAAGGTGCTCCCCGTTCCCAGCGATGTTCTACTTCGTTCCGGTGAATCGGCGACGGTCAACTTGCGAACTCTTGATGCCAACGGCGTTGCTGTCGGAACCACTGACAGTGCGGATTGGGCGACCTTTATTCCTCCGACTGCGAAGGTGAAGGCGACCATGGATGCCGGTTTTGACGGAAACGCCATCTCCGCTGGCGACGACGCAAAGCTCTCCGCAGGGGCTTGGAAAGCGACTTCCGGGGCTATGACTGGAATCCTGCGAGGACGCGTCATCGCGAATCTCCCTTACACCGAGGACTTCAGTGGCTTCGAACTCGCCGACAAGCCGGGTGGATCGGTAGTTGGCCGTGCATTCGATTTTCCTCCTCTGCCGTGGATCGGTGCCCGCCTCAAGTGGGAAGTCATCGAGCACGAAGGAAATAAGGTTCTCTCCAAGACTCTCGACCGCGTTCTCTTCCAGCGATCCCTTTCCTTTATCGGACATCCTGACTTGAAGGATTACACGGTTCAGGCCGACGTCATGACTGACGGAAGTCGCCGCATCAAATCGGTAGTGGGCCTCATCAACCAGCGATACATCATTTCCCTCGTCGGAAATGCAAACATCCTCGAAGTCAGCTCTAACCACGAACGAGTGAAAGAGTCTGTTCCTTTTCGTATCTCCGCCAACAAGTGGTATACGCTGAAAACCCGTGTCGACACCAACGATGATGGTTCCGGAGTCGTCCGCGCCAAGGCGTGGGAAAAAGGCACCGATGAACCTGCCGAATGGACCATCGAAGTCGAGCACAAGAATGTTCACAAGAAGGGTTCGCCCGGCATCTTCGGATTTGCCCCGCAGAGCCAGAAGACAGTTTTCGTAGACAATATTTCCATCACCCCGAACAACTAAGTCGTTCGAGTAACGTAAATCATTCACCAATCGAATTTACCTCACCCAAGTCATGATCAAATCGATACTACACCTCCCCTGCCTCGCGATTGTTGCAGTCGCATTCGCAGCATGCTCCCAACCCGAGGCGGAAGCCCCGGCAGACAACGGTAAGGCTGAAGAAGCCAAGGCCGAAGAAAAGGCTCCGTCACCTGCACCTGAAGCAGTACCCGGCGGCGGCGAATGGCCGCAGTGGGGACGCGACGCTTCTAACAATATGATGTCTCCGGCAACAGGACTGCCCACCGATTTTACTTCCGGTGAGTTCAACGACGCCGGCGAAGCCGAAGGCGCCAAGCACCTCAAGTGGGTCGCTGAGATGGGATCTCAAGCTTACGGAACCGCTACAGTGAAAGACGGACGCGTTTTCATTGGGACGAACAACGAAGAGCCTCGTCTTGAGTCTGTTACAGGCGACAAGGGAATTATCATGTGCTTCGATGAGAAGACTGGTGAGTTTCTCTGGCAATTCTCCGTGCCAAAACTTGCTGCCGGAAAAGTCTCCGACTGGGAGTTTCTCGGCATTTGTTCTTCCGTCATCGTTGATGGAAAATACGGTTACGTCGTCACCAACCGTGGTGAAATCATCTGTCTCGATGTCTACGGCATGAGCGATGGCAACGACGGTCCTTTCCAGGATGAAGCCAAGTATGCTAATGGTGGTTTGGAAAAGCTCAACGAAGTCGAGCCAGCCGAACTCGACATGGGCAAGACCGCAGATATCGTCTGGGGATACGATATGCGTTCTGAGCTAGGTGTTTTCCCTCACAACGTGACCTCCAGTTCCGTTGTGATTTCTGACAAACACGTTTACGCCAGCACTTCGAACGGAGTGGACTGGTCGCATATCAATATCCCAGCTCCTTACAGCCCCTGCCTCATCGCTCTCGACAAAGAGACCGGTGAACTCGTTGCCGAAGAAGCCAGCGGAATTGGTGAAAACGTCATGCACTGTAACTGGTCGAGCCCAGCATATTCTGCAGATCTTGCAGGGAATCCAACCGTAGTGTTCGGCGCTGGGGATGGAGTCACCTACGGATTCCACGCTTCGGAGTTTGATGAGGAAGAAGACGGTGGTGAGGTTTTCCGTCTTTTTAAAGAAATCTGGAAAGTAGACTGCTGTCCGAAAGAGTATCGTGTCGATGAAAATGGTGAGGACATCAAGTATGCCACCTATCCTGGTCCTTCCGAGATTATCTCTTCCCCCGTGGTTTATGAGAACAAGGTATACTCCTGCATTGGGCAAGACCCTGAACACGGGGAAGGTGTTGGTTGCGTAACCTGCATAGATCCGAGCAAGGGAACAGGTGAGGATGCTATCGTCTGGCAGTTCAAAGAAATTGGACGCACGATCTCAACTCCCTCTATTGTCGACGGACTTGTCTACATCTCTGACTATTCCGGTCGCCTCTTCTGCCTCGATGCCGAGACAGGTGAAAAATACTGGGAGCACGACACTCTTTCGCACATTTGGGGATCGACACTCGTAGTTGATGGCAAGGTTCTCCTCGGAAATGAGGACGGTGAACTCGTCATTCTCAAGGCTGGGAAGGAATACGAGGAAATCAACACGGTTGGTTATCCTGCTCCGATCTACGCAACACCAATCGTTGCCAACGGAACTCTCTATGTGATGACCCAGACCCACCTCTACGCCTACGAAATGGGTGGGGACAAGGTCGCAGCGGTTCAGCAGTAATTGCAAAATCAACTCAAACCCCCGACGCGAATGAAAACCGCAATCATTGTCATTGTCTTTGTTGCCCTCGCGGTCCTTCACCAGGACGCATGGAACTGGGATAAAGCTGACCTCGTTTTCGGGTTTATTCCCGTCGGGCTCGCTTACCATGCCTGCTACTCGATCGCTGCCGCGGTCTTCTGGGCATGTGTCGTGAAATTCGCCTGGCCAACTCGATTGGAAGAGTGGGCTGACGGTGCTGACTGATGATACTCTTTAGCTGTGGAGCTCCGTTTACCGTTGCAAAAGTTCGGTGAACAGAATTCGCTGCTACCCACCCCTGTTGAGTCACTGACCTTACCTTATTGACTCGCTGACTAACCCTGTTTGTGACTATGACCCCCATTTTTGCTGCTGCGGAAGCTGCTGAAGCGGTTTCGAAAACTCCGCTGATCGTTATCACCTGCTATCTTGGGCTGTTGCTCGGGCTTGCTTTATTTTCCGGAAAACTCTTCCGGGGAACTTCGAAAGACTACTTCGTTGCGAGTCACTCGATTGGGCCGTTCATGTTGCTGATGTCGGTCTTCGGAACGACAATGACAGCTTTCGCTCTCGTTGGTTCTACCGGGAAAGCGTTCCAAAAAGGAGTCGGGACCTACGGGTTGATGGCTTCGTCTTCCGGTTTGATCCACGCTGCCTGTTTCTTCCTTATTGGAATCAAAGTCTGGTCGATCGCAAAACGCCACGGCTACGTAACCCAGATTCAGTTCTTCCGGAATCGATTCGAATCGAATGGCCTCGGCTACCTGCTTTTCCCCTGTCTCGTACTTCTCGTGATTCCTTACCTCCTCATCGGGGTGATCGGATCCTACCGTGTCTTAGGCCCGACGACTGCAGGAATGTTCCCTGATCTCTTTCCGCAGGCAGGTCCGCTTGATGGATCGATTCCACCGTGGATCATTGGACTGGTGATCTGTGGGGTTGTTCTTGCTTACATTTTTGCAGGCGGCTCTCGGGCGGCAGCTTGGGCGAATACCTTCCAAACCCTCGTTTTCATGGCGATGGGAGTTCTCGCTTTTTACCTGATCTCCAAAGCTCTCGGCGGGGTTGCGGCGGCTTCCGAGCAGATCTATCCGGGGCATCTCGTGCGAACTCCTGACACCTTGGAGGTCGCGGCTAAGTCGGGGGCCTTTGAAAGAGAAATCGGTATTCCGCCGATTCAGTTTCTGACTTACATGTTCATTCCCCTGTCTGTAGGGATGTTCCCGCACCTGTTCCAGCATTGGTTGACGGCAAAGAGTGCGAAGAGTTTTCGACTGACTGTGATCGCTCACCCGATCTGCATCATGGTGGTATGGGTGCCCTGTGTTCTCATCGGGCTCTGGGCTACTGGCGTTTTCAACGCGCCTCCTGCGGCGGAGTGGCCCAAGCCAGTCGTGAGTATCATGGGAAGTGCTGATGATGCCGGTGTCGGAAAAGTACTTAGTGTGGTCGTGAAATTCCTGATTCAAAACCCTCTGATCGCGGGGATGGTAACGGCGGGGATTCTCGCAGCGATCATGTCCTCGCTGGATTCGCAGTTTCTCTGCCTTGGCACGATCTTCACGAACGACATCGTTCTTCACAACAAGCCGAAGGACAAATACACCGACAAGCAGATCGTTCTGATCGCCCGTTCTTTCGTGATCGCAATTGTGCTTCTGACTTACATTCTGTCTCTCGTGTTGAAGAACGTGCAGAACGTATTTGACCTCGCGGTCTGGAGCTTCTCGGGCTTTGCCGCGTTGACCTCCCTCGTCTTCACCGCACTCTACTGGAAAGGCGCGACGAAGGCTGGTGCCTACGCCTGTATTATCGCAGTCGCCGCGAGTTGGTTCTACTTTTTCGCGAAAGCCGGATGGGGTGGGGAGTACACCGTATTCTCCAGTGCAGAGCGCTCTGATGATGGAATCATGCCCGTAGCGATCTGTTTTGCTCTCGGACTCGTAAGTATGGTTGTGGTTTCTCTAATCACCAAGAAACCATCCGAAGAAACCATCAAAAAATTCTTTCCGTAAAAATATCTACTTCAAAATGACCGCCGACGAAGCAAAATCACAACTCGACGAACGCGTCCGCGAAATGATGGCGTGGCACTTCTCTGAAGAAACTGGCTGCCCCTTCTGGCTCGACTGGAAAGCTGAGGCTGGATGGGATCCTCGCGAAGAGGTGAAGTCTGCCGACGACATAGTGAAGTTTCCTCACTTCCAGGATGAGTGGCTCCGCGATGAAAAGAACGAGCGCTTTGTTCCAAACGCCTACAAGGGCCGTCCATTCAATGTTTTTGAAACCGGGGGCACAACCGGACTGCCGAAGCAGCGCGTTGGCTGGGAGGACTACAAGCACGATTACGAGCAGTTTTCTGACCAACTCAGCGATGAGTATTTTCCCAAAGGTGGGAACTGGATCATGGTGGGACCAACTGGCCCTCGCCGTCTCCGACTTGCCGTTGAGCACCTTGCGAATCACCGTGGAGGCAGCTGCTACCACGTTGACCTGGATCCCCGTTGGGTGAAAAAGCTGATTGGGCGCAAGGAGCTGGATCAGGTGGAACGTTACCAGGCCCACGTTATGTCGCAGGCCGTTGAGATCATCAAACATCGAGACATTTCCTGTATTTTCACGACTCCACGTCTTCTCGCTTCAATTGGTGAGCGCATCTCGATTGCCGATCATGGAATCAAAGGGTGTTTTTGTGGGGGAACCTCAATGACTCCTGAGTACGTGCGTTTCCTTCAGGAGGAAGTGCTCGAGAACAAGGCTCAGTTTGTTCCTACCTACGGAAATACTCTCATGGGGCTCGCAGTCTCGATTCCGAAAGAGCTTCCGCAGAATGACTACAGTGTGACCTACTACGCTCCCCAGCCGCGTGCCGTTCTTCGCATCGTAGATGCGGAAAAAACGGAAATCACCAAGGACTACGGTGAGTACGGCCGAGTTGAGCTGACAACTTTGTCGCATGAGTTTTTCATGCCTCGTTTCCTCGAGCGCGATGAGGCAATTCGTCGTCATCCTCATGAGAAGTATCCGTGGGACGGAGTCGGTGATGTTCGCCCCTTTGGTGCGCTGACGAAAAAGGTGATCGAGGGAGTTTATTAATCGTAACCTTACGAAAATTATGAGCGCACCACACATTCCCATTCTTCGGCAAGGCAAGGCTTACAAAAGCCTTGATGTGCAAACCGTAAACAAGTTGGGATCGGAAGATCCTGCCGCTGAAATCAGCTTCGCTTGTGCGGATATGATTAAGTATGATCTCCACAAAATGGGGGATGCTCGTGAGGCTTTGAAAAAGTTCTCGTGTCAGGAACTCATAGAAATCACGAAGAAGGCTGGCGAGATTTTTCTCAGCGACGATCTTCCGATCGGAGTCGATGGCGAAGTTCAGTCTCCCGAGGACTACGTGCTCTCTCTCGCCGCCACAAGCGGTCTGCCTCATGCGCTGATTCGCATGAACATGAATCGTCTCGGAGGTATCTTCGGGCAGATTGATGACATCTTCCAGGGGTTGAGCCGTGGACTCGATTGGGGCGTTCTCGACAAAGGCTACGGGGAGCAGGGCGGGGCACCCGTAAGCTTTTCCGCGACGACGAACGAGCTTGCGGTCATTCTGCCAAGTAACTCCCCGGCGGTGAATGCGCTCTGGATTCCTGCCGTTGCGATGAAGGTTCCAGTGCTGCTAAAGCCCGGACGCGAAGAGCCATGGACGCCGTGGCGCATCATCCAGGCATTCATCAAAGCCGGTTGCCCGGCGGAAGCGTTCAACCTTTACCCGACGCAACACGATGGGTCGGCCGCGATCATTCGACGCGCCGGACGCGTCATGCTTTTCGGTGACGACTCTACGGTTAAGCAGTACGAGAATGACGAGCGCATCGAAGTTCACGGAACGGGATACTCCAAGTTCGTGATCGGCGAAGACGAGATTGAGAACTGGGAGCAGTATGTAGACTCTATGGTCGAATCCGTAACCGCTAACTCGGGACGGAGCTGTATCTGCACTTCCACAATCGTCGTTCCCAAGTACGGAGACGAAATTGCTCACGCTGTCGCGAAACGGGTAGCCGAAATCAAGCCGCTCGCGCAGGACGATCCTGATGCAAAGCTTTCGGGATTCGCCAACCCGAAGTTTGCCGAGTGGATCAATGAGGCTGTCGAAGAAGGTCTGGAATCAGATGGCTGCACGGATGTGACCGCGGAGTATCGCGAAGGCGAGCGCTTTCACGAGCGGGATGGAATGAACTACCTCCAGCCAACGATCATTCGTTGTGACTCTATCGATGAGCCCCTCGCTCTCCGGGAATTCCTCTTCCCCTTTGCCAGCGTCGTTGAATGCCCACAGTCCGAGGTTCTCGACAAAGTGGGATATTCTCTCGTGATGACTGCGGTAACAAAGGATGTGGAGTGGATCAATCAGCTTTTTGACTGCCCCGAAATCGAGCGCCTGAATATTGGTAACGTTCCGACCAATCGCATCAGTTGGAATCAGCCTCACGAGGGTAACCTTTTCGAATTCCTGTATACACGCCGTTCCTTCGCATTTGCGGAGTCGGCGTGATCGGCTAGGTTCTCCACCAACTTTATGTCTGCCGATCCTCTTTCTATCGAGGCGCTTTGCGCCGGTTTGGACATTCCTGACTGGGTGAAGCGGTTCGACCACATCCCTGGCGGTAAAGTGTTATTTGGCTGGGGGACAATCGACCAGTTGGGGGAAGAAGCTGCAGCGCTTGGAGCGAGCAATGCGCTGCTCGTCACTGATCCGGGACTGGCAAAAACCGTGTGGGTCGAACGTGCTGTTCAATCCTTGCTTCACGAGGTAGGGTCAGTCGTTGTTTTCGATCAGGTTCATGAAAATCCGACAACAGATGATGTTGATCTCTGTGTAGAGGTTGCTTCGAAAGAGGAAATCGATCTCATTATCGGTCTCGGCGGTGGATCCAGTATGGATACGGCCAAGGGTGCCAACTTCATTCTCACGAACGGTGGCACGATGCATGACTACTGGGGCGTGAATAAAGCGACTCAGCCGATGCTTCCGTTTATTGCCGTTCCGACCACTTCGGGAACCGGCAGCGAGTGTCAGAGTTTCGCGCTGATTGGTGATGCCAAGAGTCATGCCAAAATGGCATGCGGCGATAAAAAGGCGGCAGCTGCTGTTGCCATTCTCGACTCGGAGCTCACTGTCACGATGCCGAGTGCAGTGACTGCCCACACGGGGATCGATGCGATTGCTCATGCTCTGGAAACTGCTGTCTGCAACAAGCGTAGCGACATTTCATCGGCCTATTCCCGAGCTGCCTGGCAGCTTTTGGAGCAGGGGTTGGAGCGAGTCATTACTGACCCCGAGAATAAAGAGGCTCGCGCTAGAATGCAGCTGGGCGCTGCCTTTGCCGGGATTGCGATTGAAAATTCCATGCTGGGGATAGCCCACTCTTGCGCCAATCCGCTCACGGCCCATTTCGGCTTAGTCCATGGTCAGGCTGTGGGGACAATGCTGCCGCAGGTTATCGAATTTAATAGTCAGGATCCTGATATTGCGGCAATCTATCAGAAACTTCACGAAGGGGATCTCGTCGCCCGTGTTCGCGATTTGCTTGCTGCGTCGGAGATGGATCTCTCTCTTTCTGATTTGAATGTGGATGATTCGATGATTCCCCAGCTCGCAGCTGAAGCGGCCGAGCAGTGGACCGCACAATTTAATCCCGTTCCTGTCGACGCAGAATCGCTGGAGAAGGTCTACCGTGCCGCGGCCTGATTGAGGCAGGTCCAGAAGGCGAATGCGGGGCTGTTGTCGAATAACTCGAGGTGATCGTTGTAGTTCGGAAATTGAATTTCGAAACGGTCCAGATCCGGGAAGAAATGAATGCTGGATCCTCTGTCGAAGCCCGCATTGAGTTACTGCAGGCCGAACTCGAGTTGGAGCGTGCGAAAAAAACAGTTGATGGGGAGTAAGTGGCCCAGTAATCCTGCCTATGGCTTGGCGATTCCACCTATTGGCGGGAGGATGCTCATGATCAAGTCGTGGATCTTGAGTATCTCTTTTAATGTTTCAAAAAACTCGGTCACACTCTAGACGCTTTGTTAGTGGGACTTAACGACACCGTCGAGCTGATCGAGGTATTTATTCAGATCAAGCGAAAGCTCTTCCATTTGGCGTTGCGCGTGGGCGCAAGCCGAATTCACTCTGCTGCCGCCTCCGGTCGGGCTATACGTTCTCCCTGCGTCCGTAGCTTGAGATCATGTCGCTCACGGAGCGATACTTCAACCCTAATAAGAACCCTGCCAGACTAACATACTCAATGGGCCAGTTCGGGTGACTCGACCAAGAGATCACTCGCGAGTTATCGGTTTTATATAAAATAAATAAAAATTATAAAAAATAATCAAGAAGTGTGAAATGTATTTCAGCCATTCTCTTGTTGCAGGATGCCTTCCCGCTTGATCCCCGACGCAATCGCCGCTAGCGATTACCCATGTTCTACCTTGGAATTGACAGTGGCACGCAGAGCACGAAATCCATCGTTCTCGATCTGGAATCTGGCGAAGTAATCGCTCAGTCCAGTCAGGCCTACGATCTGATCGACGGATTGCCGGCTGGGCATCTCGAGCAACACCCCTCTGACTGGATTGATGCGGTTGAAAGCACGATTGCTGGTTGTCTTTCCCAGCTCGGTGATCGCAAATCGGAGCTTCGCGGCATCGGCGTGAGCGGACAGCAACACGGTCTCGTTGTTCTGGATCAAAATGACGAAGTCGTCCGCCCCGCAAAACTCTGGTGCGATACTTCGACTGTCGACCAGTGCAATCAATACGAGGCTCAGTTTGGCGGCGTATCAGGCCTGATCGAGAAAGCCGGAAACGCGATGCTGCCGGGCTACACAATTCCCAAACTGCTCTGGCTGAAGCAGAACGAACCGGACAATTTTGTGAAAACGAAAACCATCCTGCTTCCGCACGATTACATCAATTTCCGCCTTTCAGGAACAAAGCGCATGGAATACGGCGACGCATCCGGCATGGGAATTCTCAATGTCCGCAGCCGCGAGTGGGAAATGGACCTCGTCGACTTCGTCGATCCACGCGTGCGCGGTATGCTCCCCCCATTAGGATCATCGAATGCGATCCATGGAACCTTACTTCCTGCCCTTGCGGAAAGATGGGGCGTTTCCTCTGAAGTTATCGTTAGTTCCGGCGGTGGCGACAACATGATGGGCGCAATCGGCACAGGCAACATCGTTGATGGCACCATCACCGCGAGCTTTGGCACATCCGGAACCCTTTACGGCTGCGCCGAAAAACCTATCATCGATCCGAATGGAGAGATCGCGGCATTCTGCGACAGCACCGATCGATGGCTCCCTCTCGCCTGCACGATGAATGTCACCGTCGTCACCGAGCAGGTCCGTTCCTGGTTTGGCTGGGACCTCGCCGAGCTGGAAAAACAAGTCGCTTCCGTCCCCGCCGGAGCTGACGGTGTTTCTTTTCTTCCCTATTTAAACGGAGAGCGTACTCCCAACCTTCCCAACGGCACTGGGGTTCTTCATGGACTGGGCGGAAGCAGCGCCAGCCCCGCACATCTCGCCCGCGCCGCGATGGAGGGCGCGACGCTCGGCCTTGCCTACGGCCTTCTTCGTTTCGATGCGCTCGGTCTCACACCGAGCGAGATCCGGCTCACCGGCGGGGGAAGCCAAAGCGCGATCTGGCGCCAAATTTCTGCCGACGTTTTCGGCGTTCCTGTCGTTGGACTTGCTACCGCAGAAGGAGCCAGCCTCGGCGGCGCGATCCAGGCCGCACACGCCGATGGGCAGGGGAGTTACGAAGAACTTTGTGGTCGTCTCGTTTCACTCGATGACTCGACACGCTGCCAACCGAATGCGGAAGCCGCAGAACTCTATCGCGACAAGCTGGATCGCCAGATCAAACTGACCACGGTTTTGAAAGACGCCGATTTGCTGTAAAAAAACAGAGACAGCTTTGACCACGAGTGAAAAAGAATGGAAAACGAATGATCACGAACGCAGCCAATCCATTCGTGAATATTCTTTTCCATTCGCGGGAGCGAAGCGAATTCGTGGTTCTTCTGTGGTCTTGAGTCCAATCCCATGGAAAAAAGCAATGAGATAGCCCCACCGCCTGACCGGGCGATTCCGATATCTGCCAAGTCCCACCGTATTGGCTGGGCCGCGGCGACCTTGATTCGGCTTTTCTCCTGCACCTACCGCTGGCGAATCGAAGACCCTGACAATCTCTCGGCCGACCCTCCCGGTCACCCCATGATCTGGGCCTTCTGGCACAATCGCATTTTCGTGGTGCCGGTGATGTATCGGAAATTTCTGAAAACGCGAAGCGGAGCCGTTCTCTCCAGTGCAAGCAAAGACGGCGAGATCATCGCAGCGACCGTCTCCCGGTTTGGTTGTCATTCTGTCAGGGGATCCTCATCCCGACGTGGAACGGCGGCGCTCCGCGGACTGATCGAGTGGATCCAGGCGGGCTACGACGTTGCGGTTGTTCCAGACGGCCCTCGCGGCCCGCGTTACAAGCTTGGCCCCGGCGTCGTCAGGCTCGCCCAGACCACAAATGCGAAGATCCTGCCGATCCGCGTTGAATACGGATCGTTCTGGGCTTTTCGGAGTTGGGACAAGTTCCGTTTGCCGAAACCCTTTACCCGCGTCACGATCACTTTTGAACCCCTCATCGATGTAGCCGAAAATCTCGACGAAGAAGCCTTCGAGTTCGAACGGCAACGCATCGAAAATGCCCTGAATCCGCACAATGAAACTGATTGAAGGAAAGCTCATCGCCGAAGCTGTTTACGCCGAGTGCGCCAGCGAATTTGCAGAACTCAACGCCGCCGGCAACACCCCCGGACTCGCCGTCGTCCTTGTTGGAGACGATCCTGCCTCGCGCGCCTACGTCGGATCCAAGGAACGCAAGTGTCAGGAGCTCGGAATGCATTCCGTGAAAATCGAGAAGCCTGCTGACATCTCGCAGGACGAGCTTCATGCCGTCATTGAGGAACTAAACGCCGACGATGCGATTCACGGCATTCTTGTCCAGCTCCCCCTCCCGGACGGACTCGATGAAGACGAAGTCATTCTCTGCATCGATCCCGCGAAGGATGTCGACGGCTTGCACCCTGTGAATCTGGGCAAGCTCGCGATGGAAGACCCAACCGGCTTTGCTCCCTGCACTCCTTCCGGTTGTCAGCGAATGCTGGTCGAAAGCGGCATCGAAACGAGCGGAAAAAGCGTCGTCATCGTCGGGCGAAGTCTCCTCGTTGGGAAAAGCCTCGCCCTTCTCATGATGGGGAAAGGCGAAGGAGCCAACGCCACCGTGACCGTTGCACACTCCCGGACCAGAGACCTCGCCGCCGTAACTCGCGAGGCCGACATTCTTGTCGCTGCGATTGGGATTCCCAGATTCATTGGCCCCGAACATGTCAAAGAGGGAGCCGTCGTGATTGATGTCGGCATCAACCGCATCGACGACCCCACCGCAAAACGTGGCACTCGTCTCGTCGGCGATGTCGATTTCGATGCCGTTGCGGAAAAGTGCGAAGCGATCACACCCGTGCCTGGCGGGGTGGGGCGGATGACCATTGCGATGCTGATGGCGAATACGATTCGGGCTTGTCGGCTGCGCGCGGATCGCTCGTAGTCTTACTCCCTGAGAAGCGTGGAAGTAAGAAGAGTAAAGTAGGATTAAGAACTTTGGCCCAACCCTATCAACCCCTCGACCTAGACCTGTTGAATCCGAATGGACGTCCTCTTTGATATCGCCGACCTGAAACGGGTTCCAGGACCGCTGCATCTTGCGATTGGTGTCTTTGACGGTCTCCACATCGGGCATCAGGCTGTCATCAACGAGGCCAAAACGTCCGCTGCCGAAAATGGAGGGACGCCCGTTGTGGTAACTTTTGACCCTCATCCAGTCGAAGTCCTTTCTCCCCGCAACACACCACGGTTATTGACTGCCCCAGTTCACAAGATCCGGCTGTTGCACCAGAAGTTCGGAATCTCTCACGTGCTTGTCATTGCTTTCCACGAAGAATTTGCCGCCCTAACCGGCGAAGAATTTGTCGAGGCGCTTGTAGCCGCCGCACCGGACAGTGGTATCGAGAAGATCTGCGTAGGTGAAAACTGGGAGTTTGGAAAACGGAGGTCAGGGAATCTGGCACTCTTGCAGGATCTCGGGGAAAAACTCGGATTCACTGTCAACGGAATCGAAACAGTGGAGGTCAACGGACTCCGAGTCAGCAGCACTCGCATTCGTGAAGCCATCAGCTCTGGAGATTTTGCGATCGCGAAGAAGTTGCTCGGACGAGACTACACTGTTGTAGGAACGGTGATTGAAGGAAAGAAAAATGGACGCACAATTGGGTTTCCCACCGCAAACATTGATCCTCATCGTGAGCAGTTACCTCCGACCGGAGTCTATGCTGTCACTGCAACAGGTGCCGGGGACGGATGGAACGGCGTCGCCAATCTCGGCTATCGACCGACCGTAGAAGAAGAGAAAATGCGCCGCCTCCTCGAAGTGAACCTATTCGGCCTCAATTTTGAAATCTACGGCGAAGAGTTGGAAATCCAGTTCGTGAAATTTCTCCGGCCGGAAATGAAATTCGACGGGATGAAAGAGTTGAAAGCCCAGATTTCCAAGGATGTTGAATCGGCGCGCGCCGTTTGGGCATGAAAAAAGCAGATTCCCGAAGGAATCCGCTTTTTCAAAATTCGTTTAGTTATCTGCCTTACTGAGCAGGAACCATTCCTCCCATAGCACCTGCTGCAACGAGAATTCCTACGCCGACAAGGTAAGCGATAAGAGCGAAAACGAACTTCATTCCGAGGCTTTTGTGGCCGTTCATGAAGCACCAGATCGGAGCGAGAATTCCGATAAAGATGGAAAGAACTCCCCAGAGAGTGTCGCCGGACTTGAACTGCTTGATAAGAGTCATGATCCAGAAGACAAGAATTGCGATACCGCCAGCGAAGCATAGAATTGAGCCGAGAATAGCCATAATATGATTTTGTAGTTTTGTTACAGTTAGTTTTTTTGGTTCCAATAGTGGATGAAGACGAATCTCCGCGATCGAGCGAGATTTTACTCCGTTTGTATTGGTGTATCGCAAATCGCGTTATGAGTCAATTCTCGAAATGTTTTTCCCCTCTGCCAGAACTAAGATAAGAATCTGATTCACAATGTGTTGCCTGAGAGTAGGGATGCTTTTTCCATATTCTGCGGACTGAAAATCCACAGCAGCTCTGGGGGGTGGTCGAGTGGTAAATCGTGTGATACCGTCTCCCTTTCCGATTTGAGTTTTCGTTTTTCCAGACTCGTTCGTATTGGTTATCTCGCGTTCATCGCGGGGGCAGTTTTCGCGCTTCCGTCGGTTCTGGTTGCTCAGCTTTCTCCTTTCCCCGAAGTCGGGTTGCAGCAGAGTGGAGGGCAGGAGGTTCCTGAAATTCTTCCACCCGATCTGTTTGAACCGGTTATCAAGCCCCGCCAGACAAGCGCGGATCGGATCGTTCGTCTTTTCAATCGTGACCTTCGTGACCTGGAAGAAGCTCAGGCCGATATTTTGCGGCAATGGGAAGAGTTGCCGAAGATAACTCGCGAGACGCAGCGCACGACAGGGTTCGGATACTACTCGGGAAATAAAAAAGCCCCATCCAAGTGGATCCAGATCGATATGGGAGAAAGTGTGTCTCCCGATGCAGTTGCGCTCTTTCCTGTGACGGCGCAGATCGATGGCGAGACAATCTATGGTTACGGGTTTCCCCCGGGCTTTCGTGTCGATATTTCCAATGATCCCAATTTCGAGAAGTTTGAGACGATGGTCGAGGGGCGTGTCGAGACTACTCAGGGTGCGCGTCGTTGGCCTTTCCTTCGCGAGGTGGAAGGTTTTTCGGGTCGCTACATCCGGGTAAGCACGGTCGGTAGATTATGGCGATCGCCGACGGGGCAGGAGGTTTTTGCTCTCAGTGAAGTCATGATTCTGAAGAACGGACACAACGTCGCTGTGGGAAAACAGGTGACCGCGTTTGACACCTACGAATACTCCAATCAGTGGTCGATCAAGTTCGTGACCGACGGAATTACGACGCTGGGTATTCCGCAGGGTGGTGAAGAAAGTCCGGGACTCGGATTTCGGGCAAGTTCAGGCGATGCAACCCGAACCAGCTGGGTACAAGTCGACCTGGGCGAAGCAATGGCAATTGATGAAGTGCAGATCATCCTCGCTGACAATCCCAGCACTGTTCCAGATCCGACGGTGCGTTTTCCCTATCCCATGCGTGTCGAAGTCTCCGAATTTCCGGATGGGAGAAAGGCTGAGTTGATCGGACGATTCAATCCCTCTCAGATTTCCATGATCGGAGCGAATCCGCTGATCATCCCCATCGAAGACGCCTATGGTCGCTATGTGAGGGTGACTGTGACAGGGCCGCAGAAGCCCGAACGTATCAACTTTGATCTCGCGGAATTGGTTGTCTATTCCGGCACCCGCAATGTGGCCGACGGACAGCCAATTATGGCACCGCATGCGGTGACTTCGGGAAATTGGAAACCCAGCTACCTCGTCGATAATTTTACGAGCCGTCGAAACTTGCTTTCCTATGGCGAGTGGCTTTCAAACCTTGACAAGCGAAGTAATCTCGTTCGTCGGTGGCTGGAAAAAGAGGAACTGCGGCTTCAGCTCGTGGATCGTACGCTGAATCAGGGGATTACCGCGGTGGGAACAGGCGTAGCGGGAATTCTCGGTTTTGCGCTTTTTGTTCTGTCCCGGGGACGCATTCGTCGCAGAAAGGATCTTGAGGCGTTACGTCAGCGGATCGCGAGCGATCTGCACGATGATATTGGAAGTAACTTGAGCAGTATTGCTCTGCTTGCTGAGCTGGGAAAAACCGAGGTCGAAGAACCGGATCTCGTCATTGAGGAATTGACCGACATCAAAAAGACAGCTGACAAGACGATCGAGTCGATGCGCGACATTGTCTGGCTGATTCGTCCGGGAGAAGAAACCTGGGCACAGATGCTGACGCGATTTCGGGAAACAGCAGCGAAGCTTCTCCGTGCGCACGATTACACCTTTAATGTTACAGGTAGCTCCAGTGATGTGCGACTCCCTCTGGAGTTCAAGCGCGACCTCTTCCTCATTTACAAAGAGTCCCTCAATAATATCGTCCGGCACGCCGAAGCGGAAAAAGTCAGCATCGAGATCGATTGTCGACGGAATCGTCTCGAGGTAACGATCGAAGATGACGGAATTGGTTTCAATAATCTCGATCATGAGTTCCGGGAAGGGAACGGGCTGCGTAACCTGAGAATGAGGGCACAGGCGATTGGTGCGAACCTCAAAGTGCGCAGTGCTCTCACGGAGGGGACGAGAATTCACCTATCCGTACCGATGCCGTGAATCCGTCCTACCTGAAAACGGCACGAAATTTCGGATGCAAAACCCGTTTGCCACGCCAAGTTAAAGAACTACTGCAAGGAACATGAGTGACGAAAAAGATTCCGAATCCGAAGACAATAAACCCAAAACACCCAGCCGCGTCTGGGTCGTTGAGGACAACACGACTCTTGCAACAACCGTTGCGCGGGTTCTTGATCGGCAAAAGGACATGAAATGTGTCCACAAATTTGAACGTTGCGAGGAGGCGATCGAAGCCCTGGTTGCAGGAGAGCGTCCCGATGTGATGCTTTTTGACATCGGACTTCCCGGGATGAGCGGAATCGAAGGCATTCGCCGGATCAAGACGGCTCTTCCTGAGATCGAGATTCTTGTTTTCTCCGTCTTCGACGACAACGAAAAGGTTTTCAACGCAATCTGCGCAGGGGCTTCCGGCTACTTGCTTAAGACTTCCAGCATGGGGGAGATTCCAGATGCGATTCGCGAAATTCTTGGCGGGGGAGCTCCCATTAATGCGCTCATAGCCCGTCGGGTTCTCGACATGTTCAGCGATCTAGCTCCGCAGAGTCGCGACTATGGTCTGACGGATCGCGAAAAGGAGGTGCTGGAACAAATGGTGGAAGGTCTCACCAAGAAGGAGATTGCAGACCAACTGGACCTCAGTTTTCACACCGTCGACAAGCACATCCGGGGAATCTATTCCAAGCTTCACGTCAATACGATGACCGGCGCTGTCGCCAAGGCCCTCAAGGAAGGCTTACTTCCTAAAGGTTGACTTGGTCGGTCAAAGATCAAGGGAACGAGAGTTATGAGGCTGCAACGAACGCAGTTTCACATTTAGGGCTCTCCGCCGAAGAACAGGCGATTTGCACTCAATCGCAAATTGCGTGAGCGAATTATCCTCGACTGAGGTTCGAAATTCTCTGATCTTATTGGCCATGAAGTTCTTTCTTCAGGCATCCATCCTTTCTCTCCTTGGCCTGCTCTCGCAGCCCGCCTTCGGCGAGCAGTTCCGGACATGGACGAGCACAGATGGGAAGAAGTTGAGCGCCTGTCTGATCCACGCGGATTCGACGAACGCCATTTTTAAAATGAAGGGTGGCCGTGAGGCGAAGGTGCCTTTGACTCGTCTCGTCGAAGCCGATCAAAAACTGATCGCGGCAAAGCTTAAGGCGGGTAAGGCTTTCGAGATAGAGGCGATGCCAGGAGCGACTCAGGCTCCGCGCGAACTCGATGTCAGCGGTGGGCCGCGCGTTTTTACGACACCGCATTTCCAATTTGAAACGGATCAGGATGTCTTGCGTGGATTCATTGCGGAAGCGGCTCGAGTCTACGAAGGGACCTACTACGCACTGAATGGTCTGCCGCTGGGACTTAAATTTTCTCCTGCGGAGGGACAGGCCCATTTTCGGGGCCGATTTATGAATGATTCGGTCTTTGATCAAATTGCCAATTCGAAAATGCAGTCGTTGCCTGGGCAGAAAGTCGTGGGCTTGTATCTCACGAAAGAAAAGCAACTGCTCGTGCCCTATTCCTCGCTAGGTGCCGTTCGTCGTGGAGATCGACTTTCTCTTCGTAAATCGAGCGATACGACAACACTCATTCATGAAATCGTTCACCAGATCATGCACGAGTGGTTGCCGGTCATTCCGACTTGGTTTTCGGAGGGGATGGCCGAATACATTTCTGCGGTGCCGTATCAGAATGGGCGTTTCGATTTTTCCAAGGCAGAGAGCGGTTTGCTCCATCGACTCGAGAAAGACTATGGTGCGAAAGGGCAGGTGACTTCGGTGATTCCACCTTCTTCGTATTTTGAAAAATACCTGTCCCCGCCGCAAAGAAAGAATCCGAAGCCGGTTGAAGATCCTAACGGAGAAACCAAATCTCTGCCTGCCAGCTCGGCAGGTCGTCAAGCCGGTCCGGATGGATGGACTGGAAGCGTGAAGGAATATCGGGACGCGATGCTCACAGTATATTTTTTCATGCATCTCTACGACCAGAGGAACGCGGGAGCGCCTGTGGGTGCTTACCTTCGGATGGTTGATTCCTCGATGGACGACACCGAGAAAGTGCGGGATCTGCTGAAGACTTTTCAGAAAGAGGTGGAGGTCTATAACGCAGGGGTTGATCGCTTCAACGCCGCTCTGACGAAATACCGAGTTGAAGTTGCCGCTTATAACGATCGGGTTACGAAATACAATGAACAGGGAGAAGCAGGCGTTCCTGAAAAAGATCGCATCAAGGTCGGCGAGGTGCCGGAGGAGCCACCGGCCCCCGAAAAACTGGATGTGCCTCCGGAAATCGAAGCGGCCAGATTTGGTGGAGTTATTGATCTCGCTGCAATGGTCAAGCACGCTTCTCTGCCGGGCCTGTTGCAGGGGCGTGAACTGGCAGAGTTGGATCAGGCGATGAAGGTGGCTTACGCCGATATCGGGTTGCAGATCCATTACGAATAATTCAACGATTCCGGTGAAGGCGACCGCGTTCGTAGCTATAGTCTCGTATGAAACCTCTTCCATTCATCGCCATTCTTTTTGCTGCCTTACTCGCTGCTTGTGGAAATCCTGACACGGCTACAGTCGAGAAACCGCAGGCAGAAATACCCGAGGTCTATCCATCCGTTGAAGTCGATGCGGTGGCGGCGGCAGCGATGATGAAGGAGGCCCCGGAGATCGTGGTTATCGACGTGCGGACTCCGGAAGAGTTTGTGGTGGGCCATATCAAGGGAGCGAAAAACATCGATTTTACCGCAGGTGATTTTAAAGCCAAACTTTCTGAACTCGACCGCGGGGTCACCTACCTGATGCACTGTCAGAGCGGCGGTCGCAGTGGCAATGCAATGCCAGTTTTTGAAGAGCTGAAGTTTGAAAGCGTCATTCACCTCAACACCGGCTTTCTCGATTGGGCCGATTCCGGTCAGCCTGTGGAAAAGTAATTACTCGTCTGGTTTCTCTTCTGCCGGTTGAATCAGGACGAAAGGGGAAACAACAAGAGCTCGAAAGCGGGCCTCGCTTTCCTCCCAGTGAAACGCGTGGGGTGCAGAGGGAGTGACGAGGTCGCCACTCTCCTTCCAGCCCTTCACTTTCACTGCTTCATCGTTGGCGATAGCTTCGCCGACGGCGGTGAGGTCGAGAGATGGATCGACCCAAAGCAGGGCTTCGCTTTTGTAGTGTGGCTCAAGAATTTCCCACTCGACCACCCCTGTATATTTTTCGAGCTTTTCAGCAGTTGTTTCCGAGTCATCTCCGAGCATGCCGTAGACCATGGAATCATCGGATTCAGGATTCTGACCGGAAGAACCATCTTTGGCGTCGTTGGTGGAATTGCTCATGTTGAGAAAAATAGGCACGGAGTGCGCTTTTGACAGAGGAAAATTTCGGGCAAAGTTCTGGCCTATGCATTTTGTCCCTCGTTGGATTTTTGTCCTCGCTTCGTTCTTTGTTTTTGTCCTCGTCTGTCCTGCCAATGAGGATAGCGAGCCGGAAGTATTCGTTCACTTCATGCCATGGTATTCCGCCGATGCAGAGTCCGGGAACTGGGGATGGCATTGGACGATGGACCACTATGATCCGGAGCAGATACGCTGGGATGGAAGACGCCGTATTGCTTCTCATGATTATCCGCTGATAGGCCCCTACGACAGCAGTGAACCGCTTGAGTGCCAAGTTTTGCAAATGAAACTGGCGGGGATTGATGGGGTCATCATCGATTGGTATGGAACCGACGATGTAAATGACTACGCGATTATTCACCGCAACACCGAGGCGCTGATTTCGGTTCTCGAAAAGGCGGGGATGAAGTTCGCGATCTGTTACGAAGATCAGGTTCTCGGAGAAATTGCCAAGCGGCGGGAATTGGATCGATCAGTTGCCGTGGCGGCGGGTCAGGAGCATTTGCAGTGGGTCGAGAAAAACTGGTTTACTCGCGACAGTTACGCAAAACACGCGGGGCAACCCATCCTGTTGGTCTTCGGTCCGCGCTACCTGGCGGGGGCGGAGATGAAGCAGGTATTTTCGGGGCTTTCAACGAATCCGATTGTTTCTGTCCTGCCTCATTTGCGGGAGAATAGTGAAGTGAACGGATCCTTTGCCTGGCCTCCAGTTGACGGAGGGAAAAGCGTCTCAATGGAGGAATGGAAAAAAGCACTATCGGGTTACGCGGAAGCCGAAACGGATTTTCATCTGCCCGTCGCTTTTCCTGGCTTTCAGGACATCTACCAGCAGGCGGGGCTGCATGACAGCTACGGGAGAATTGATCCCCGGAGCGGGAAAACATTTTCCGAATCCCTGGACCTCGCATTGGAGCTGAAAACTCCGATGATCCAGATCGCGACGTGGAATGATTACGGGGAAGGCACCGTGATTGAGCCCAGTTGGAAAAACGGCTACAAGCATCTGGAGGAATTGCAGCGGCGATTCGGAAGCGAGTATTCTCCTGTTGATCTCAGGTTACCGGAGCGTCTTCTTCACCTGAGGCGGCGAGGCTTCGATGTCGCGGCCACTTCCAATGCACTTTTTGCTGGGGAATGTGAAAAAGCAGCAGCGATGCTTGAGGCACTGGATGTGAATTCGAAAGATCGCTCTGACCGATTTCAAACGGATAAGGCAAGCTCAGCATCCCGCTACCAGCTGTCTCGCGACATTCCTTATCGAGAGGGAGATTCCTTATCCGAATACGAGAGAACTCGCTGTCGTCTCGATGTGTATGCCCCGGCTCGCGGCGAAGATCATGCGACCGTGGTTTGGTTTCATGGTGGGGGAATCACAGGAGGACACCGCTATGTTCCTGTTCCGCTTCGGAATCAGGGAGTTATTGTTGTCTCCGCGAATTATCGGCTCAGTCCGAATGTGAAGGCTCCTGTTTACATTGAAGATGCCGCTGCGGCAGTGTCCTGGGCGCTTCGGAATATCGAAAAGTTTGGAGGCTCTGCTGACCGCGTATTCGTGAGCGGGCATTCCGCGGGAGGATATCTCGCGAGTATGGTGGCACTGGATCCGCAGTATTTGAAAGCACATGGGTTTTCGACCAATGATCTCGCGGGTGCCATTCCCTTCAGCGGGCACTCGATCACCCACTTCACGATCCGAAAGGAAAGGGGTATCAGTGGACTACAGGCCGTCGTCGATGAGATGGCTCCTTTGTATCATGTCAGAAAGGATGCTCCGCCATTTCTCCTGATTACCGGAGATCGGGACGAGGAGATCTACGGACGCTACGAAGAGACGGCTTATTTCTGGAGAATGATGCAGGAAGTAAAGCACCCTGACACAACATTAGCTGAGCTGGAAGGTTTTGATCACGGAGGTATGCCGGAGCCAGCCTTTCCGCTCCTTCTCGATTTCATGAAGGAGCGAACCGCGAAAGAGTAGCAATCAAATGCCCGCTTCTTTCACCAATTTGAGAAACTCCTTCCGCTAGCCCCAGCGATCGTTGCCTTTCGAATCTTTGGCCCACCAGAAAATATCTGATCGATCGTCCGGCAAGGTATGATGGGAAGCCGGTGGCTTCATTTGCGATTCGCTTCACCGCGACGACTTCGTGAGAAGCCGTCGTTTTTTTGGGAGAACTCGATTAGGATGTTGCGTCCGCTGCAACCGTTGGCAGGCTGCTTTCGGTTTCCCTGGTGAGGACTTTTGGGGCTTGGTTGAGGGTGCCGATGGTGGGAATAACATCCGCCCAGGAATGAGGGAGACTAGTAAACAAGGGGCAAGTGGTCTTATATGCTCGTTGGAAGCGGGGCTTAGCGAAGAACCTTTCAAAGTTTGCAGGCTCACTCTTGCAAGCTTCTGTTTTTTCCGACAGCATTGCCGCAATGCAGAAAATTCTCTATTTCGGACTGGTGGTGGTTTTCGGAATTGTTTTCCCAAGCCCTGGTTCTGATCAAACGAAACCCAATCTCGTTCTCTTCCTAGCAGACGACCTTGGTTGGACGGGTCTTCGATCATTTGGCAGTGACTTCTACGAAACGCCGAACCTCGATCAACTGGCGAGAGAGGGAATGCGATTCACCAATGCCTACGCGGCCTGCACGGTTTGTTCACCGACCCGGGCGTCGATTATGACGGGAAAATATCCAGCGCGGCTGCACCTCACCAGCTTCATCCCCGGCCAGGAACGTCCTTTTGCGAAGCTGAATGTTCCAGACTGGACCAAAGGGCTTGAGAAACGACACGAGACTTTGCCCGAGAAACTTCGGGAAGCAGGTTATCGGACCATTCATGTCGGGAAGTGGCATCTCAATTTCCCAAATGAGCCTGCCGATCCAACCCAGCATGGTTTTGATTTCAGCCAGGATAAACCTCCGGGGACGAAAGGGTATTTTCTCAAGAACGACGAGGGAGAGGGATATCTGACGGACTACCTCGCTGATGTCGCTGTTCGTGAGATTTCGAAAGATTCCGATCAGCCGTTCTTTCTCTATTTTGCTTTTCACGTCCCTCACACGCCGATTCAGGGTAGGCAGGATCTGGTGGAGTCATTTTCAAAGAAAGTAGTTCCCGACGCGACCCACAAAAATCCCATCTATGCAGCCATGGTGAAGAGCATGGATCTTGCGGTTGGGGAAGTTCTTGACGCGTTGGAAAGAAATGGGGTGGCAGAAGAAACCGTGGTCGTGTTTACTTCCGACAACGGTGGGCTCACCCAGCGCTATGGCAAGCATGATGAATTTACGGAAAACCTTCCGCTGCGAAGAGGAAAGGGTTCAGCCTATGAAGGAGGCGTCCGGGTTCCTACCATTGTTCGCTGGCCTGGCGTGACGCCGGCCGGCACGGAATCGGATGAACCAGTTATGACAATTGACTATTGGCCGACATTCCTGGAGGCAGCCGGAGTGAACGTGAAAGAGGCAGGAGTCGATGGGCAAAGCCTGTTGCCTCTGCTTGAAAACGGAGATGCGTCACTGAATCGCGATCTGTTCTGGCATTTTCCGCACTATCACGCAGGAGGTGACAGCCCGTATTCTGCAATACGCTCTGGAAGCTATCGACTGATCGAGTTTCATGAAACGGGCGACCTTGAGCTTTACGATCTGAAAAGTGATATTGGAGAATCCAAAGATCTTTCTAAGGAAGAACCTGACAAAGTCGCTAAACTGCACATGCGAATGAAGAAGTGGAGAGAAGAGGTCGGTGCTCAGATGTTGACTTCAAACCCGCAGTATAATTCGAAGCGCGCGACCGAGGTAAGAACGCGCACAAAAAAAGCGAAGAAGTCGAAATGAGCGATTCAAGTTCCCTGCCCAAGGTCGTTATCACAGACCTGATAAC
>Ga0181574_10000491_pt1 | contig 36332 bp, 33 predicted proteins | sample 101ome_24_FD_145600 | JGI IMG/M metagenome (GOLD analysis project Ga0181574, IMG submission 145600) | Coastal salt marsh microbial communities from the Groves Creek Marsh, Skidaway Island, Georgia - 101410AT metaG (spades assembly) | ecosystem: Environmental > Aquatic > Marine > Intertidal zone... | reverse complement strand
GGAAGGCGCGCATCTCGTCGTCGTTCATCCCCGTGGTGTCCCAGTTGAACGAGGGCGACAGGTTGTACGCCAGCATCTGATTCGGGAACACCGCGTGGATGGCGTCGGCGAACTCCTTCGCGTCGGACAGGTCGGCCGTCTTGGTCTCCATCCAGAGGATGTCGGCGTAAGGAGCCACGGCCAGTGACTTGGCCACCGCGTACGGGATGCCCCCGCGGATCTGGAAGTAGCCCTCGGGCGTCTTCGCGCGGTCGGCGCTCCAGTCGGTCTCGATGCCCATCTCGCGTGCCTTCTCGCTGATCTGGTACCAGCCCGCGCGGTGCGAGAACTCGTTCCACTGCTCGACGGTCATCCCGACGTCGGCACCCTCGTCGATGCGGAACTGGATGGCGTCGGCCACGGCCTCGGCCAGTGTGGACAGCTTGGCGCCGGCCTCCCACTCGGCCAGGAATGCGTCGGCGGCGGCGTCGAGAGTGTCCTCGGGCAGCGCGTCGGCGTCGGCAAGGTGGGCCTTGGCGATCTCGGCCACCTTGGCGGCCACGCCTGAGTCGGTGAGCCAAGTGTCGGCCTCGGCCTGCTCCTCGGGCGAGACGGCGTACAGCAGATGACCGTTCAGCTCGGAGACGCCGGCGTCGTGCAGCTGCTTGATGACGCCCAGGAACGCGGCGCGGTAGGCCGGCACGGCCGTGCCGTTGACGCCCAGGATGAACGGCTGGTCGCGCTCGTCGCCACAGCCGTCCAGCAGGTTGGCCGCCTCGGCGTCGGTGCGGCACACGATGATGCCGGGCACGCCCATGACGTCCAGCTGGAAGCGGGCCGCGGAGGCACGCTTGATCTGCTCGTCGCTCGGCACCAGGACCTTGCCGCCCTGGTGGCCGCACTTCTTGGCACCCGGCTTCTGGTCCTCGATGTGGTACCCGGGCACGCCCACCTCGGCGAAGCGCCGGACGAGGTTGCGCACGTGGGCGTCACCGCCGTGGCCGGTGTCGGCGTCGGCGATGATGAACGGGCGGAAGTCCACCTCGGGGGTGGCGGCGCGCTCGGCCTCGCTCATGTGAGCGCGCATGTAGGTCTGGTTCCTGTCCGCTGTGAGCAGCGCGCGGACGATGGCCGCGGCCTCGTCCGGCACTTGGCTCAGCGGGTACGAGGCGAGGTCGGGCCCCGGGTCCTCGTTGATGGAGCCCTTGGCGCTGGTGGCCCAGCCGCCCAGGTAGATGCCCTCGATGCCGGCGCGCTTTTGGGCTACCGCCTGGCCCGGCGAGTACGGCCCGTACGTGGTGATGGACTTGCCATCGGCGAACAGCTCGCGCAGCCGGGCGTAGAAGCCCTCTGCGGCCTGTCGGGCCACGGTGTAGTCCTGGTCGATGGTGCCCTTCTGCTCGGCCACCATGCGCGCGGAGTAGATGCGGGTGATGTCCGCGAAGCGCGGAGACCCCATGTACTCCTTGGTCTGCTTGACCTCGGCGTCGAATGCCGACATGAACCTTCCCTTGTCTCGGACTGCAGGGGACCGGGCATTCTAAGCAGGGACGCGCCCCCTCTGGCCGCAGGCCGTGCACCGCTAAGCCTGGCTTGCAGTTGAAAAGGGCCGTATGTACCGGAACTGGTGGGCTCTACACTCAGGCGCAATGACGGGGGCCGGTGAGCAACCAGTGCAGTGCAATGACCTTGTCGGCATCCCATCGGGTGAGCTGCTCATGGGCTCCGCGATGACCTTCTACCCCGAAGAGTTCCCCCAGAGCCGCGTGGAGGTAAGCGCCTTCCAGATCGGGCGTGGACCTGTCACCAACGCGCAGTTCGCCGATTTCTGCCGTGCGTCGGGTCATGTGACGGTCGCCGAGCAAGGCGCCGAGCCAGGGTCGCTGGTCTTTGTGGGGACCCCGGGCCCGGTGGCACTCGACGAGTGGAGACAGTGGTGGCGTTGGGTGCCGGGCGCGTCGTGGCGCGCTCCTGAGGGGCCGGGAACTACCGTTGATGAGCGTGAGAACCACCCCGTAGTTCACATCGCGTACTCCGATGCCCTTGCCTATGCCCGCTGGTGCGGGGGAGATCTCCCCACCGAGGCCGAGTGGGAATGGGCAGCGCGTGGTGGGCTGGTGGGTGCAACGTACGCGTGGGGGGAGGAGCCCAATCGCGGCGAGCGCCTCTATGCCAATACGTGGCAAGGGGATTTCCCGTTTGACAACCATGGGGCCTATGGATGGCGCGGCACCTCACCGGTGGGTGAGTTTCCCCCGAATGGATACGGCCTGGCAGACGTGACGGGAAATGTCTGGGAGTGGACGCGAACGGTGTGGGCGGGGTCGCCCGGTGAGGGGCCGTGCTGTTCAGGCGCGCCGGCGCATGACGGGAACCTCAAGGTAATCAAGGGAGGCTCTCACCTGTGCTCACCGCAGTACTGCCTTCGTTACCGACCGGCAGCCAGGTCTCCGCAGGAGATAGCCGCCTCGACCTCCCATATCGGTTTTCGCATCTGTCGCCGCTAGGTGCGTGACGCCCGGGTCAATGCCGGGCGTCACGCACCTAGCGGATCTACTGAACCTTCATCGCGAGCCGGAAACGCTCCAGCGGGTCGACGTCATGGTCCTTTGCGTCATCACCCACAGCGATTTCGACGTATTTGACGGTCGCATCAGTAAGGACGCTTTCGGCGATGGAGTATGAGCCAACGGGGGTGCCAGCGTCGCGGCCGACGTTGGCGGTCTCCTCTGCGGACCAGATCATCGGGTGGGTCATCTCAACCCTGCCCCGGCCGACCTCCTCGCCGTCGACCTGCAGTGTGACGTCGCCACCCTTACCAAGGCCACCACCGTCGTAGTCAAACTGGAAAAGAATCTGGTGTTCGCCGGCGCCCATGGCGTGGTCGGCAAGCGTCTCGTAAAAGTGGATCCCAAGCGTGTTGTAGACGAACCCCAGCCGACCACTCGTGAGGTAAACAGACCACCCCCCGAACTTACCGCCCTGGGCCATGATGACCCCGCTTGCATCCTGCTTGTCGAGTGTGATGTGGGCCTCGAGGCTCCAGCTCTTGTTCTTGGTGTCGACAACGGAATGCTCTGAGAGCCGCCCCATGCTTGGGAAGAACATCTGCCGGTTACCGTGGATGAGGGTCGGACGGCCGGCGGCTTCGGGAATCATGCGCACGGTTTTCCGATCGTCGATCGGCAGCACGTTGTACTTGGTCGCCTCGATGAGGAAGAGCCGCTGTAGCTCAGCAAGCTTCTCGGGATTCTCATCCGCGAGGTCCTTCGCCTGCGAGAAATCGTCGCTGCCGTCGTAGAGCTCCCACGTGTCGTCATCGAGCGCAGGCGTGTCGCCCGTTAACTTCCATGGCACCTCGTGAATGGTCACTGCCGACCATCCCCTGTGATAGATGCCACGATTGCCAACCATTTCGAAGTACTGGAGTTCGTGCCGCTCGGCTGCCTTTGGCTCGGAGAAGGTGTAGCTCATGCTTGTGCCCTCCATGGGGCTTTGCATGATTCCGTCGACGAACTGCGGCTCAGGAATGCCCGCCGCCTCCAGGACTGTCGGCGCAACGTCGATGACGTGTGCGAATTGATCGCGTATCTCGCCCTTCGCAGCGATTCCGTCAGGCCAGTGGACGATCGTTGCGTTTCGTGTTCCTCCCCAGTGCGAGGCGATCTGCTTAGTCCACTGGTACGGGGTGCACATGGCATGTGCCCAACCCGTTGAGTAGTGGTTGTATGAGTCGGGTCCGCCGAACTGGTCGATCACCGACTGCATAAATTCCGGTGTCTCGATGGCTGCCATTCCGTTGAAGTTGGCCATCTCATTGAAAGAGCCGTTCATCGTGCCCTCAGCGGACGCTCCGTTGTCCCCCATGATGTAGTAGACCAGCGTGTTTCCAAGAGCGCCGATTTCATCGATGTGGTTGATGACGCGGCCGATGTGATGGTCAGTGTGCTCAAGGAAGGCAGCGTAGATCTCCATCTGGCGCGCGAGGACGGGCTTCATTTCATCGGGCATGTCATCCCAAGCCGGGATTTCTTCGGGACGTGCGGTCAACTCAGCGTGCTCGGGAATGATCCCGAGCTCCTTTTGGCGCGCGAAGGTCTGCTCGCGGATCGCGTCCCAGCCCGCATCGAACTGGCCCGCGTAGCGATCACGCCACGCCTCTGGCACATGGTGTGGCGCATGGGTCGCCCCGGGGGCGAAGTAGATGAAGAAGGGCTTGTCGGTCATCAGCGCCTTCTGCTGCTCGATCCACCCGATGGCCTTGTCGGCCAGGTCCTCAGTGAGGTGATAGCCCTCCTCCTGCGACTTCGGTGGATCGATGGGCGTCAGTCCCTCGTATAGCGCCGGGTCATACTGGTTCGCTTCGCCCGCGATGAAGCCATAGAAGTATTCGAATCCGCCGCCACCGGCAGGCCATGCGTCGAAGGGGCCCATTGGGCTCGTGAGGTACGGGGCGACCTCGTGGCACTTACCGAATTGGGCGGTCGAGTAGCCGTTGTACTTGAGCGTTTTTGCGAGTGGCGCCTTGGACTTCGGGATGATCGCGTTATTGCCGGGCGCAGAGGTGGCCATTTCGGTGATGCAACCGAAGCCAACGGAGTGGTGGTTGCGGCCGGTGAGCAAAGCGGCGCGGGTCGGGGCACAAAGGGCGGTGGTGTGAAAGCGGTTGTAGGAAAGCCCGCCCTTGGCAAGGCGCTCCGCCGTAGGGGTGTGCGCTGGGCCCCCGAAGACGCTCGGCGCACCGTAGCCCACGTCATCAAGCAGTATGACCAGGACATTCGGGGCGCCCTCGGGCGGCCGAATCGGCGTGATTGGGGGGTATGTGGAGTCCGGATCCTTTGCATCGAATGTGGTCAGCCCTGGTTTGGGGAGGTCAGGGATGGGGAGCACATGCCGCGGCTGATCATTACCCTTCATAAGTCACTCCTGAATTGAATATCGGTCCGGACCTCGCTGCGCTTGTAAGCGCGGCTCATGTCCCGCCGTCGCAACGGGCATTACGAGAGAAAGTATCATCGTGTGACGGAACGTCTGGGCGTTCGGGTGTCGGCGGCGCATCAGCCCTCGGGATGCGGCTCCGTACCCGCAGGGGATACGCTCGTAGTCGATGATCGACGTGAATCTCTCCGGCCTGCGCTCTGTGGCAGGGATCGGCGTGGCCGGGAACTTCGCCGGGCACCTCGAGCAGGCGGGCGAGGCGGCGGACTTCGCCAACGTGGTCCCCACGGCCGCCGAGGCCCCCAAGGGAATCTTTCCCTGGTACGTGCCCGGCCGCGACGACTTCCTCGGGGTGTTCCCGGTGACGCACGACCTGCTGCGCCTGCCCGACGAGCCCGGCGTGAGCCTGCAGATCGAGCCGGAGGCCGGCGTGCTCGCGCGGTTGTCCTATAACGCCTCCGGGTGGGTCACCGCCGTCGCACCCGAGGCCGTCGTGGCCTGGAACGACTGCAGCATCCGTCGCGAGGGCGCGCGGAAGATCAGCCACAAGAAGAACTGGGGCCCCGCATCCAAGGGCGCGGCCGCCCGTGGGTTCGCCGTGCATGACATCGACGCCGGTGGCGCCCTCGCGCCGCTGCGCATCGCATCGTTCATGCGCCGCGATGGGCGTGCGCATGCGTACGGGGTGGACAGCCGTGCGCGTGGGTACTCCTATGCGGGCACGGTGCTCATCGACTGGATGATCGACCGCCTGCGCAATCAGGAGGGCGCCGACGACACGCCGCTCGAGCCCGTGGGCCGGTACCTGGACGCCGCCGGTCGCCCGGACCACGCGCTGATCGGCATCGGCGCCACCCGCTACACGGACTTCGGCGAGAGCACGTACCTGGTGCGAGGCGACGAGAGCGTCGTGATCGTCTACGACGAGCGCGACTCCTCCCCGGAGGCCGTGGCGGCCGCGGTCGCAGACGGCGCGGAGGACGCCCTTCCGAGCGCCTCCGTGCTGCGCCAGCGCGTGGAGTAGCCGTGCAGGCCACATAAGAAAAGTTGTTTTGGCGCATAAGGGGATTGTGTGGATGCGCTATCGTCCGCCCGCATGCCGAGCACGCCATCCCTGCCGTTCCCGCCCGATGCGGCGGAGCACATGACCGCCGATGAGATCGTCGCGGCGGCCATTGCCGCCTTTCATCCGCGCATCGCCCTTGCCTGCTCGTTCCAGCAGGAGGAGGCCGTGCTGCTGGACATGGCGCTCACCGCCCGCCCGGACGCGCGGGTGTTCGCGCTGGACACGGGGTTCCTTTTCCCCGGGACCTACGACACCTGGGCGGCGTACGAGGACCGGTACGGCATCACCATCGAGGCCTTCCGCGGGCCATCTCCCGAGGAGCAGGCGGCGGAGTATGGCGACCGCCTGTGGGAGCGCGACCCCAACGCCTGCTGCGCCATCCGGAAGGTCGAGCCGCTCGGCCGTGCGCTGGCCGGGCTGGACGCGTGGATCACGGGGCTGCGGCGCGACCAGGCGCCCACCCGCGCCGCCACTCCGAAGGTGGAGTTCGATGATGCGCGCGGCAACTGGAAGATCAGCCCGCTCGCCGACTGGACGGTGGATGACGTGTGGGCCCGCATCCGCGAGCGCGACCTGATCGTGAACCCCCTCCACCAGCAGGGGTACGCGAGCATCGGCTGCACCCACTGCACGCAGCCCGGCACCGGCCGCGAGGGCCGCTGGGCCGACACCGGGAAGACCGAATGCGGGCTGCACCCCGCAGGGGGTCCCGCAGCATGAGCACGCTCACGGAACTGGGCACGCTGGACGTGCTGGAGGCGGAGGCCGTGCACATCATCAGGGAGTGCGCCGCCGAGTGCGAGCGCCCGGTGCTGCTGTTCAGCGGTGGCAAGGACAGCATCGTGCTGGCCCACCTGGCCACCAAGGCGTTCACTCCCGCCGGTCTGCCCTTCCCGCTCATGCACGTGGATACCGGGCACAACTTCCCGGAGGTCATCGAGTACCGGGATTGGTATGTGCAGGAGATCGATGAGCGGCTGATCGTTGCCAGCGTGGAGGAGTCGATCGCCGCGGGACGGGTTCAGGATGAGACGGGCCCGCGTGCCAGCCGCAACCGGCTGCAGACCACCACGCTGCTCGATGCCATCGCCGAGCACCAGTTCGACGCCTGCTTCGGCGGTGCCCGCCGGGACGAGGAGCGTGCCCGCGCGAAGGAGCGGGTGTTCAGCCATCGCGACATGTTCGGCCAGTGGGACCCGCGCAACCAGCGCCCCGAGCCGTGGGGCATCTACAACACCAAGCTGCGCAAGGGCGAGCACTTCCGCGTGTTCCCGCTCAGCAACTGGACCGAGGTCGATATCTGGGCGTACATCCAGCGCGAGGGCCTGCGCCTGCCCTCCATCTACTTCGCCCATGAGCGCGAGGTGTTCACGCGTGACGGAATGCTCATGGCGGCCGCCGACTTCGTCGAGCGCCTGCCCGGCGAGGAGGTCTCCACCGCGACGGTGCGCTTCCGCACCGTGGGTGACGCCACATGCACCGCGTGCACGCTCAGCACCGCGGGCACCGTGGAGCAGGTGCTGGCCGAGACCCGCGAGAGCGATGTGAGCGAGCGGGGTGCCAGCCGGGCGGATGACCGGACCAGCGAGGCGGCCATGGAGGATCGCAAGCGCGGGGGCTACTTCTAGTGCCGGTCGAGAGCCCCATGCTCCATGCCGTGGCGGTTGGTTCGGTGGACGACGGCAAGAGCACGCTGATCGGCCGCCTGCTGTACGAGACCGGCCACCTGAATGCCGACGAGATCGCGCACGTGGAGGAGGCCAGCCGCAAGCGCGGTCGCAAGTTCCTCGACCTCGCGCTGCTCACCGACGGCCTGCGCGCCGAGCGCGAGCAGGGCATCACCATCGACGTCGCCTACCGCTCGTTCGACGCCAACGGACGCCGCATCCTGCTGGGTGACGCCCCGGGGCACGAGCAGTACACCCGCAACATGGTCACGGCCGCCGCGGGCGCCGACGTCGCGATCCTGCTGGTGGATGCGGGCAGCGGCCTGACCTCCCAGACCCGCCGGCACCTGGCCATCTGCGCGATGCTGGGCGTGGAGGACGTGATCGCCTGCGTCAACAAGATCGACCTGGTCGGCTACGACGAGGGCCGGTTCACTGAGTTGGCCGACGAGCTCATCGCTGCCTCACAGGCGGTGGACGGCCCCCGCATCATCGCCATCCCGCTCTCGGCGCTGGAGGGCATCAACATCACGCAGCGCTCGGAGAAGCTGCCGTGGTACTCAGGGCCCACGGTGCTCGAGGTGCTGCACGACCTGGACCGCCCCATCGCGGATGAGGCCTTTCGCATGCCGGTGCAGTGGGTGACCCGCTACGACGAGGGCGGCGCCGACGTACGCGCGCTGGCCGGGCGCATCGCCAGCGGCACCGTACGGGTGGGGGATCAGGTGGTGGCCCTGCCGGGCGGCAGCACGTCCACCGTCAGCGCCATCGACGTGCTGGGGGATGGCCGCGATACGGCCAGCGCGCCGCTCAGCGTGGCGCTGCAGCTGGCCACCGACATTGACGTTTCACGCGGCGACGTGATCGCTCCGGTGGACGACCCGCCTCAGGTGGCCACGCGCGTGCGGGCCACCATCGCCTGGCTGGATGAGGCCCCGCTCAGCGCACCCGCCCGGCTGGAGGTACGCCAGAGCGCCCGCCTGGTGCCCGCCATCGTGGAGGAACTGCATGAGCGCCTGGACCTGGACGCCATGAGGCACGAGCAGGCCGACGCCCTGGAGGCCAACGACCTCGGCATCGCCACCCTCCTGCTGGCGCAGCCGCTGGCGGTGCAGCCCTACGCCGTGAACCGCGAGATGGGATCGATGGTGCTGGTGGACCCGGGCAGCAACCGCACCGTGGGCGCGGTGATGGTGACCGAGGTGCTGGCGGCGGAATAGCCATGCGCAGCGCATGGCCTGCTACGCAGGCACGCGCCTGACGAAGATGAGCACCGGGTCATCCGTCTGGGGCAGAGAGAGCATGGCCTGATCCCGCGCGCGCTGCTCCGCCTGCCAGCTATCTCGTTGTTCGTAGTCCGTCCACCAGACGGCGGGGCACGCGCGCATGCCCATGAGCAAGGGTGGCCCATCCAGCCGTGGCGACGAGGGCGGAAGTGGCGGCCATGGGGCCGCTGAGCGTGGCAGCGACGAGAAGAAGCGCGCCCTGCTGCGGCGCTTCCGCGAGGCGCTGCCTGTGGGTGGCTTGATGGCTGGGTTCTTCCCCGCCATCTTCACCCCGGTGGAGTTCGGCTACCTGCAGCCCGATCGCCGCATGCTGGACCACGTGAACCTGGAGGAGCGCCTGTTCGCCGAGGAGCAGCAGGGCATCACCCAGATCTTCTACAGCCCCCTGCGCCTGCGGGCGCTGCTGCGCGAGGCGGGGTTCCGGCTGCAACGGATGGAGGTGCGCTCTTCGACTCACCCGACCCAGCAGAGCACGCACGCACCTACTACCGGCTGGGTGACGACCCCGACGTGATGGCCTGGGGGCTGTTCGTGGAGGCCGTGGCCGAGCAGCAGCGGGCCGTCGGTGGCCCCCGGGGTCGTCGCTAGCGTGGGCGCGTGCCTCTTGCCGATCCACGCGAAATGATCGACACCTACCGCGGCCGGCCCGGCCCCCAGGCGCTGCTGGGGCTGGTTGGCGTGATCGCCCTGTTCGTGGTGATCGGCGTCTTCGCCCTGTGGCCCCAGGGTGGCGGGCCATCCAACGGCGGCCAGGCGCCAACCCTCGCGGCCGAGGTGGTGGCCGTGCAGGCCAGGCCGTGCGCGGCCGCTCCGGGCGTGGAGGCGGGGGAGTGCCGCCGGGTGACCGTGCGGGTGGACGAGGGGCCCGATGCCGGCACCCCCCACGGGTTCGACGTGGCGGGGCTGCCCATCGATGTGGGCGACGCGCTTCGGGTGGTGCGGTCGGAGATCCCGCCCGGGGGATTCGGCGGCGTGCAGGTGGACCGCTATTCGTTCAACGACTTCGAGCGCGGCACTCCACTGCTTCTGCTGGCCGCCGCGTTCGGCCTGCTGGTGGTGGTGGCCGCCCGGTGGAAGGGCCTGCGCGCGCTGATAGGGCTGTCCATCAGCCTGCTGGTGGTGATCGGATTCATCATCCCCGCCATCCTGGGCGGTCAGCCGCCCGTGGCCGTGGCCCTGGTGGGGGCGCTGGCGGTGATGCTGGTCACCATCCCAGTGGCCCACGGTGTGTCGCCGCGGTCGGTGGCGGCGATCCTCGGCACCACCGCGGCACTTATCGTGACCCTGCTGCTGGTGATGCTGATGGCGTCGCTGGCGCATCTGACTGGTTTCTCGTCGGAGGAGGCCTCGTACCTGCGCGCCTTCGCCACCGACCTTTCGCTTCGCGACCTGCTCATCGCCGGCGTGGTCATCGCCACCTTGGGCGTGCTGGACGACCTCACGGTGAGCCAGGCGTCCACGGTCATGGCACTGCGCGCGGCCAATCCGCGACTTGGCAGGCGCGAGCTGTTCCGGCGCGGCATGGCCGTGGGGCACGACCACGTGGCCGCCACGGTGAACACCCTGGTGCTGGCCTACGCCGGCGCCGCACTGCCGGTGCTGCTGGTGTTCGGCCTTGCCGACGCATCGTTCACCTCAGCCGTCACCTCCGAGGCCGTGGCGGTGGAGGTGGTGGCCACGCTGGTCGGATCCATCGGGCTCGTGCTGGCGGCGCCTCTCACCACGGCCATCGCGGCATATCTGGCATCCCGCCTGCCCGCCGGCCATGTGGCCGGCGGGCAGGTCCACATGCATTGACGAGGCGATGCCCGGTCAGTGGGCGTGTTCAGACGGCGCCTCGAACACCGGGAAGGGATCCTCCAGCGCCACCGTCGGCGACATCTCATCCTCGGAAAGCAGGCAGGCGTCGAGGGCGTCGGTGACCCCCGGCGGTCCAGGTCGTGTCCGATGAACACGATTTCCTGGCGGCGGTCGCCCCAGGGTTCGTCCATGCGCACCTTCCCCTTCGAGATGCCGCGGACATCGTTGAGGCTTGGCCTGCGCTGTTCAAGCGGCACGATCCTCGCCACCGGCGTGCCGTTGCGGGTGATCGTGACCTCCTCGCCCCCGAGGGCGAGGTCCACCAGCTTCGAGAGGTTCGACTTGGCCTCATGCATTCCCATCCGGATCACGGGTGAAGCCTGGTCGCAAAAATGGCTCGCCTGGCCACAATTATTGCTACGCGGTGCTACGCCTCTCCACCACGAGGGTGATGCCCACCACCACGGCCGCCGCAACCAGCCCCAGCAGCACAGGCGCGTACCAGTTCCCCGTGGGTGCACCGACCTCAGTGCTGTCCACGCCGCCGGGCCAGGGCCACAGCACGCGGAACGACCCGATGAGCAGGCCTACCATGGCCGCCACCACGATGTCGTGGTAGGCGCTGAGCGCCCAGTCGAGCACCTGCGAGAACAGGACGATCCCCACCAGGCAGCCCAAGGCGAAGACGCCCAGCACGGGGAAATCGCGGCCATCCACCGCATTGATGATGAAGTCGTACATCCCCAGCATGAGCAGCAGGAACGATCCGGAGATGCCCGGCAGGATCATGGCGCAGATGGCGATGGCACCGGCGCCGAAGATGGCGATCCATGAGGGGTCGGCAACCGCGCCGCCCTTCAGGCCCAGCAGCAGGAAGAACGCGACGGCCACCACCACCACGATCACCCCTGACGCGGCGTGCGGCCGGCGGATCATGCGCCATGCCACCCATGCGGAGGCGGCCACCAGGCCGGTGAACAGGCCCGCCATGGCCTCGGGGTGGTCATCCAGCAGGGTGGATATGACGCTGGCCAGGGTGAAGATGGCCACGCCGATGCCGATGAGCAGGGGCAGGATGAGGCCCCAGTCGATCTCGCGAAGGCGCTGCCCGGCCTCGCGGAACCGCAGGCGCACCACGTTGCCCAGCGCCTTCGACGCCATGCTGATGGCGTGCACCAGGCGCTCGTAGATGCCCACCAGCACCGCGATGGTGCCGCCCGATACACCGGGCACGACATCGGCGGATCCCATCAGTAAGCCGCGGATGAAGTTCAGGAGGGGTCCGATGCGCACGGTGGGGCAGCGTAGCCTGCGCCCCGGCGGCGCCACGGGGGCAGGGTGCGGGCTAGGCGCCGTTCAGGTCGTCGAGCAGTGCGCCCACGCGCCGGGTGATCTCCTCGCGCGTCGCGCGGACCTCATCCCGCGGGCGGCCCTTCGGGTCGGGCAGGTCCCAGTCGATGTACCGCACGCCCGGCACGAACGGGCAGGCGTCGCCGCAGCCCATGGTCACCACCACGTCGGCCCGGGCGGCCATCTCGTCGGTCAGCCGCTGCGGGCGCACGCCGGTGAGGTCGATGTCCAGCTCGCGCATCACCTCCACCACCTCGGGGTGCACGGCGCCGTCGGGGTCGGCCACGCTGCCCGCGGACTCGCTGGTATGCGCGCCCCCTGCGGCGCGGTCGAACAGCGCCCGGCTCATCTGGGAGCGCCCGGCGTTGTGGAGGCAGACGAAGAGCACGTGGGCCATGATGAGGACGGTAACTATCTGGCCCCGGAGGCGCGACCATGGGTGACAACGGCGACGCGAAGCAGTGCCCCGAGTGCGGCAAGGAGTCGGTGCTCGAGAGCGAGCAGGAGGCCAATCAGGAGGTGACCCACTGCGAGTGGTGCGGCGCCGAGTACCCGGTTCCCGAGGAGGGCTGATCCCGCGCCGGCGTCAGCCGAGCGCTCGGTAGCCCCCATTCGGCTCCACCTGGTACATGAAGAAGCGCCCCCCCTCCAGTTCGTGGTTCTTGTCGAAGCTGACGCGCTGCCCCAGCAGGGAGTCGTTGATCTCCACGTCGGGAACGGCCTTCCACACCCCGGCGCGCGTGGCCCGTCCGTTACTGCAGGTCTGCAGCGCCGCTGTTGCCACGACCTCCATCGCCGTGAATGCCGGTCCGCCGAATGTCGAGAAGTCCCCGAAGATGGCCTCGTAGAGTCGGATGATGTTGGCGCCGGAGGGTGCCTTGCGCAGGTCGGGCGAGTACGAGCTCACGTACGCACCGACCTTGGTGAACTCCGTTGGTACGAAGAGTCCATCACCGCCCACGAGCCGCGGGTCGCGGCCGGCTGCCTCCATCTGGCGGGCGAAGCGCTGGCCGTCCTCTGTGAGCAGGAACGGCATCACGACGACGTCGGCGTCACGGGGGATCTGCGCGATGGTGTCGGTGTAGTCAGGCGTACGCAGTGGGACGGAGATACGGATCACGGGAAGGCCGTCGGCCTCGAGCGCCCGGGAAACAGAGCCTGCAAGGCCGCGTGAATACGGCTCGGGGTTCTCGACGATCGCGACCTTCCTCGCCTTGAGATCCGTCGCGACGAACCGTGCGAGCGTGGGGCCCTGCACGGAATCGTTTGCCACCACGCGATAGAAGCCCGCGAGTCGCCCCCCGCCCAGGTCGGTCCGGGTGGCCGATGGGCTCACGTACGCCAGTTTCGCGCGGTCCAGCAGGGGGCCGACGGCAGCGGTTACCACCGATGTCTGGGGGCCGACCACACCCACCACCTCCGGGTTGGCAATCGCGCGCCGTGCGCCGCGGACTCCTGCCGCCACGTCGTCCATTACATCTACTGGCTCGATCTGGAAGCTCGTGCCGTTCTTGGAGTTGAAGGTGTCCAGGGCCACGCGCGCCCAGTTCATCTGCACCGAGTCGGTGGATCCGCCATCGACGTACGGGGCCATTACCGCGATCTTCCCCGAGCATGTGGTCCTCGTGGGGTCGCGCAGTACAGCGGCATCTGCTCCGGAGGTGCGCACGGTGGCGGTGCCTGCCGGGGACGATCCGCACCCCGCTGCGACCAGCCCTGCGCCGGCGAGTGCCACGACGATTCCCGTGAGCGCCCGGATGGTCACCACAGGACCACCATCGCGATGAGGCATACACCCAGGGCTGTTCCGCTGGCGGTGACCAGAGTTGCCTTGGCACGCGGCGACTGGAAGACGCCACTCAGGCCACCCAGCAGGAATGTGACCGTCAGCAGCGCGGCGATGAACTCAAGCGAGTGCGACTTGTTCAGGTCAATGTTGGCCTGCTCCAGCTGGGACGAGGCCCGCTCGAGCGCCTCGCGTGCATCGATGATGGTTGCGGGTGCCGCCCATTCCGGGTTGGCCGATTTGAAGGGAGTGAGCGGGCGATCACCGGCGGGCTGCCCCCGCCACCACTCGATCGCACGTCGCGTGCTGCCATCCATCATCGAGTAGATCGCGGCGGCGCGCTCCTCGTCGCCACGCTCGCGTGCCTCCTCGTAGTCCACGTAGAGGGCGCGTTCGCTGGTGCTGGCCCTCTCTGCCTCCTGCGCGAGGCTGTTCGCAGCGTTCACCGACTGCGTCGAAAGGGTGAAGTTCTCCACGGCATGGCCATTCAGCACAGTTCCTCGCCACGCCGTGACGCCCGCAACAATCGCCGCCACGCCGAGGATGATTGCAAGGCTGAGATTGAGCCAGCGTGGGGCGTGCTCATCGTGCTCCTGATGGCCGTGAGGGCCATGATGGCCTGCCGCACTCATATGCTGGGGGACCTGCAGATCACGAGTTGCGATCTTGCCTGATGCATGTCCACCCCGTCCCCGATCGGTTCACGGTCGATCCCACGGGAGTACATGGCGGCTTCCTATGGGCGCGGCAGGACTCGAACCTGCGACCCAGGGATTATGAGTCCCCTGCTCTAACCAACTGAGCTACACGCCCTGGCCCTCCTGACGACGGGCTTCTGCATTGTGGCGCAAAGGCGGATACGCAGTGCAAGGCGACGCTGCGCATGCACGACTGGGCCATCACCAACATCCAGATCGTCCTCCGCACCGATGTCGCCCGGGGCTAGCGTGGCCGATGCGTCTTGTGCAAACTCAACACAGACGCTCTCAATCAGTCCGGTGCTGGCACAGGGGAAAAGAGCTTGGCTGCAGGCAACATTGGCGCACGTCGATTTAGCGCCGGGATCATCCTGGTGGGCGCGGCATGGGCGGTGGCCCCGGCATCTGAGTTGGCTGCAGCGCCTCCGTCGTCGGTCACCATTTGCCACGCGAACAGCAGCGGTTCATACAACCGTCTCACCCTGCCTCCACAGAGTGTCCTGGCGGGGCACGCGGGCCAGCATCCGGACGACATCATTCCGCCCTTCTCCTACGGGCCCGGGGGATCCGAGACCTTCCCGGGCCAGAACTGGGGAGCGGCGGGAATCGTCTCCTGGCTGGTCCAATGCCGCGCGTGGATACCACCGGAGCCGCCCGACCCGCCCGATCCGCCCGCTCCGCCTCCCCCGAAGCCGGTGGTGCCGAAGCCGCTGCCCGTCCCCCCGACGGTCGTGGTCACGCCGGTGACCTTCTGTCTTGCCACGGCGGATGGGTTCACGGTGCGGACGGAGAAGCCAGTTGCACTCGTGCAGCTGGTGGTGCAGAACCCGCAGAGCATCGTCCCGCCCTTCATGTGGAGCGTGAACGCGCTCACGTACACCTACCCCGGGCTGAACTGGGGCGCCGAGGGGCAGGCCATCTGGAATGCCGGGTGCGTGTTCCCGCCGCCGCCTGCACCGCCGCCATCCGGCACCGGCGAGACGCCGCAGGCCGGCGTGGCTGCCGCACGGGTGGCGGTGACCATCACCCCATCCACGTACCGACCCAGGGTTGGGTCGGTGGTGACCTTCGCCGTTCGGGGCGGGGCGGGCGGTTCCGAGGATGCCGTGGACACCCGGATGTGCGCACGGGTGCCGGCCACCATGAGGGTGGTGAGCGTGGCGGGCGGCACGCGCCGGGCGCAGACCGCCTGCTGGCTGCGCGGGGTGACCGGACGCGGGTCGTCCACGCGGTACTTCCGGGCACGGGTTGCCCCATGGGCATCGGGGTTGCTCATCAATGCCCGTGCGGTGATCGACGCCACCAACACTGCCCCCGCGCGATCGATGACCACGCTATATCCCATCGGGCCGCGCGTGGCAGTCACCGGTTAGCGACCGTTGGTGCACGAAGCGTGATGTAGGGCACCTGCGCCCGAATGACCGGCGCCCCCTGCGGACACCGGTCATTCGCGGCCCCGTGCATCAGGCGGGAGGCGAACCCGGCGGCGGACTCGTTCGCAGCGCCGCCAGACGGCGGGTGCAGTCATCCGGGCTGATCTCGCCGGTGGCCGCCGCTGGTCCAGCGCGGCGCGCGCATCAGGATCGCCCTCGTCCCCGGTTCCTTCGCCGCCGCGCTTCCGGAACCACCCGAGCACGGCGAACACCGTGAGCGTGACAAGCGAGATGGCGGTGAACGTGAGGCAGAGGCCAAACCACCATCCGAACCCGCCGGAGAGGCCGGCCTTCCAGCCGCCATGGCCACCGCCGCCACCGCGGGGGCCGCCTCCCATCATCTGGTCGCGCATGCCGCGCTCCATGGTCGTACCTCCGGTCGTTGTCGGAGGCAGTGCATTACCCCACCTGAAGAGCGGCGGAAGAGGCCGCGAAGAAATGACCGTCCACCACGGGCACGCCACCGAGCGTGGCGTAGCGTCAACGGGGTTCGACCCCTCGCAGGAGGCTTCTCGTGGACCTTGATGGAAGGCACGTGGTGATCACCGGCGCCTCGCGCGGCCTCGGCGCCGCCCTGGCCGATGCGTTCGCGGCACGCGGTGCGCGCCTCACCCTTGTCGCCCGCAGCGCTGATCAGCTGGCCGGGGTGGCCGGTCGCACCGGCGGCGAGGCGATGGTGGCCGACCTGGCCGACTCTGCACAGGTGGATGGCCTCATCGGCCGCATCGAGGACGCCCATGGGCCCGTCGACGTGCTGGTGAACAACGCCGGCATCGACCTGACCGGCGCGTTCACGCAGATGCCCATGGGTGACATCCAACGGATGGTGCAGCTGAACGCCATCACCGTTGCCGAGTTGACCCGGCAGGTACTGCCCGGAATGGTCGAGCGCGGGGGCGGCCACGTGGTGCAGGTGTCATCGCTCGCGGGCAGCGGCACCTTCCCGGGCATCTCGGTGTACGGCGCCACGAAGGCCTTCGTCACGCACATGACCGCGGGGGTCCGCCTGGAGATGGCCGGCCTGCCCGTCGGCCTCACCGTGGTGGAGACCGGGCTCATCACCCCGACCGACATGGCCGACTCGGTGCTGTCGTACCCGCCCACGCAGGCATCATTCCGGCGCTTCTACCGCCTGCTGCTGCTCGCCGACGCGGATGTGCAGAGGGTGGCGGCGAAGACGGCGCGCGCGGTGGAGAAGGGCCGGCGGTCGGTGCGCATGCCCGCGCGGGCCTTCCTGTTCCCCATGCTCACCAACCTGCCACGGCGGATCGTGGAGATGTTCCTCGTCGGCGTGCCACGCCGGATGGACGACTAGCGCGCGAACATCCTGGCCCCCTGCGCCGGGCGGATGGCGATCGTCCGACGTCGCCGGGCCTGAAGCGGGCATCTCCGGGACAATCCGACCATGTCAACGGAACGCAGGGACACCATCGCGGGCGGCTTCAGCGAGACCGCCACCGACTACGACGGCGCGGTGCGCTTCAACCTGGAGGGGGCGCAGCGGCTGGTGCTGTCGATCCCCCCGGGCCGATATGACGACGTGCTGGACGTGGGGTGCGGCAGCGGATGGGCCACGCAGGCGGTGATTGACCGGTTCCACCCGGCCCGGGTGACCGGGGTGGACCCATCCGAGGGCATGCTGGAGCAGTTCCAGGCGAAGCTGGGTGACGTCGAGGGCGTGGACGTGTCGCTGGTACAGGCCGGCGTGGAGGACATGCCGGTGCCGGCCGACGCGTTCGACCTTGTCATCTGCTCGATGGCCTACCACTGGTTCCAGCACCGATGGGATGCCGCGGCGGCCATGGCGCGGGCGATGAAGCCCGGGGGCGTGATCGCGGTCCTGTGTTCCGGCAAGGGTGGCGAGCAGTCCTATCGCGACGTGATCGCCGATGTGGAGCCGATCAACTACCAGTGGCTCGGCGCCTTCGACGGCAACCTGCGCGACATCGGCGAGATGGAGGGATACCTGACGGCGGCGGGTCTCGAGCCCCTCGACATCTGGATGGAGCGCCGCGTGCGCCACACCACGGTGGAGGCCTACATGGAGCGCATGCGCGTGGTGGCCGGGCACATCATCGGCGATCCGGCGGACCCCGACGTGGCCGGATGGCTGTCGCGCGTGGAGCAGGAGATGAAGAAGCGGTCGGGCCCCCGCGGGTGGGCCTACGACTTCATGAAGCTCTACGCCGTGGCGCGAAAGCCCGGCTGAGTCACGACGCGCGCCGCGGGCGGTACGTGGTGGTGAGTACCCGGTCGATGCCGTTGGCGATGCGCTGCGCGTGGCGCGGCCCGGGGGCGGTGTAGCGCACGCCGGGCATGGGGGCGATGCCGGGGCCACCCGGGTTGTAGAAGGGCTGGTACCCATTGCCCGTGGCCGGCACGCGCACCCAGCGCACGCGGCGGGCGGCCTTGACGCTGCCGTCAAGGATGATGTCGATCTGGTTGTCGTGGTCCTCCTGGTAGCAGCGGTCGTACGTGCGCTGCTTCCGCCCGAGATCGGCCAGGCCCACCACGCGCAGCGGGTGGCCGTCAATGCGGTAGGTGCGCCCGGGCGTGACCAGCGGGATGCGGCGGCCCGAGCGCGTGACGGCGATCACCTGGAAGTGGCGGCGGTAGGCATTGGGGGTGAGGGCCGTGATGCCGTCGGGGGAGAAGCCCCCGGTGGTGAGCACCCGTACGCGGAAGCGCGCCCGCGCGCCGTACAGGGCCCGGCCGTCATTGGGCAGCGTGGACCTGAGGCCCGGGGGCGCGCCCTCGCCGCGCGTGGACATTCGCGTGATGGTGCCGCCCGTGAGCCGTGGTCCCGTCCACTTCGTGGGGTTGGCAGGCTGGTCGTCGTAGGGTGAGGTGGCCTTGGTGGCGCTCATCCCCACGGCGCTCACCAGGCGGCTGCGCGGCCCCACCAGGCGCATGGTCGTGGCGTCGTCCACCACCTCCACCTTCGTTACGTAGCGCGCGGCCGGGTCGGTGCTGGGCAGGGCGTTGCCGAAGTGGCCGAACAGCACCACGGTGGAGCGCTCGTTGTACTCGAAGTTGGGGTTGACCGACGCGCTCTCGGGCGTCACCACGGTGCCGTCGTTCAGCGTCACGCGGAAGTCCGAGGCATCAACGGTGCTGGGGAGCACCGGCCATGAGAACTCCACCGGAAGGCCTGCGGCGTACCGCGGGCTCACGGCATTGACCTTGTAGATCTGCTCCGGGCTGGCCGCGGCGGTGAGTGCCCGCCGGGGCGGCGGGTCACCCGATGCGCAGGTGAGGCCGGTGTTCCAGGCACCGCCGACAGCCTGCACTGCGCTCTGCGCCGCGGCGGCATCGTCGGAGTCGGCACCGGGCACGCCGATGATGTTTACGAACCCAAGGCCTGCGGCCAGCATCTGCGGCCGGGGGCTCCAGATGTCGGCGCTGATGATGACGTCCTTCTGCAGCAGCGGGTACAGCGTGGGTTGCTGGGCCGTGGCCGGCCCCGCAAGGCCCGCGATGCCCACGGCGGCCGCCCCCAGTGCAAGGGAGATCGGCATGCGCCCTGCCCTGTGCCCGCCCATTGCCATCCCTCCGACCGGAATACCCCGTACAGGCAACCACAGCCCCGGGCTCCGCTGAATGGGGGTATCCCTACGAGGTGCCGGGCGTTGCGCTGGTAGCGGCCTTCGCCTGCTCCCGAGCCGCCTCCACCTTGGCGATGGCCACCTGCCCGCCGACGATGGCCAGCACGGCGGCCACCACGGCCACCCCGTGCAGGCCCGACATGTTGATGCTGCCGCCCAGCACGAATATGGCAACGGCTGCCGCGGTGAGCGGTGGGAACACCACGGTGGGTGGCAGCGACAGGGCGATGGAGCCCGACTGGAACGCCGCCTGCTGCATGAGGAACCCGCCGACGCCGGCGATGATGACCGCCCACGGCTTCCAGCTGCCGAGCTCATCGAGGATGCCGGTACCCCAGTCCAGCGTCACGGCCTTCAGCAGCGACGACTGAACGCCGAACAGGATGCCGGCCACGATTCCGAGTGCCACCGCGCGCGCGGGGCCGGTGCGGCGGTAGGCGAACAGCGCCAGCAGCACGACGATCGGCACCACCACGATGCCCGCCATCATCCACCGCAGGTCGGAGGCATCATCGCCGGTTCCCGATGCGTCGCCTGCCACCAGGAACAGCGCCAGTCCGCCCACCAGAAATGCGGATGCCACCCACACCGTGGTGGGCAAGCGCTCGTGTGCCCACCAGGCCCCGAACGCCAGGGCGAAGAGCAGGGTGGTGGAGATCACCGGCTCCACGGTGAGCAGACCGCCCCGGTCGAGGGCCCACGTGTGGGTGGCGAAGCCGGCCATGTTCACCCCGAAGGCGAACAGCCAGAGCGGGCGCACCAGCAGGCGCCCGAGCAGGTGCAAGGTGCCGCCGTCCTCCACCGGCACCGCCGAGGCAACGCGTTGCTGGGCCACCGACGCCCACCCGGAGAGCGCCGCTGATACCAGCGCGATGAGGATGCCGAGCACCGGGCAACTCTATGCACGGGGCCACGGACGCGACGTTTCGGTGGGGCATGACCCCCCGAACGGGGAGCGCCCGGGGGGCTACGATCCAGATGAACCTCACAACTCCCGTCAAGCGAGGATGCCGATGGATTCCGTGACGGTGGCCATCGCGGACGAATACCCCACCTTTCGACTGGGCCTGGAAACCGCCCTGAAGGATGACGCGGGCATGGAGGTGGTGGTGAATGTCGGCACCGGGCATGACCTGCTCGATGCCCTCGAGCGCACGCCCGCTGATGTGGTGCTCATCGAGCCGTGGATGCGGGCGGGGGATGGCCTCTCGGCCGTTTCGCAGGTATTGGAGCGCTTCCCCGACACCACCGTCATCGTGCTCTCGCGCGTGTGGGACGGGCAGCGGGTGCATCACCTCCAGGAGATGGGCGTGCACGGCTATCTGGACAAGCGCACCGAGCCGCGCGACCTGCCGTCCGTCATCCGTCACGTTATGGCCGGCGCGCGTGTCGCCCCGGCGGCCACGGATGGCGACCGCGGCATGCGCGACCCACTGAGCCCGCGCGAGCTTGAGGTGCTCTCGCTGGTCGCCGATGGGTACTCCAACAAGGAGATCGGCGAGCGGCTGTTCGTGACCGAGCAGACGGTGAAATTCCACCTGGCGAACGTCTTCCGCAAGATGGGCGCCCGCAACCGCACCGAAGCCGCCCGCTCGGCGATGCACAAGGGCCTGATCGGTTGAACCCCGGGGACAGTCACCCCGCAGAAGGAGCGCGTCGTCACCATCGGCAGCACGGCGCTGCCCGCCGCGTTGCAGTGAGTCAGTCCGGTCGCAGGCCCCGCGCCAGCGACACGCCCGCGAGGGCGGGCACCGACTCGCTGGTCGCCAGCAGGCGGCTCTCGGGCTCCGCCGTGGTGTAGCGAATGGCGCCGGAGCGCTGCTGCAGCCGCCGGATCACGCGCAGCGCCGACGTCGCCGAGGCGCCGCACGCAAGGTCGGCGCGCGCCACCAGCGCCGTCGAGTTGGCGCTGGGGCCGGTGCCCGGGTAGGCGCTCCAACCGCCGCCCGAGCGCTGCCGCGCCATCCACCGCTGTGCGGCGCGGATGGGAGCCGATGTGCATCGCTGCCCGGCCGCCCGCAGGGCCACCACGGACAGGGCAGTGCTATCGACGTCCGGGCCCCCGGTGGTGGTGAGGCCCAGATTCCATCCGGGCCCGGATCGAAGGCGGAGAAGCGTGCGGGTGGCTGACGCGGGTACGCGGCCAGTGGCGGCGCGCAGGGCCAGCATCGACAGCCCCTGATCGAACGCGGTGGCTCCGTACCGGCCCGGTGACCGGCTGTCGCGCCGGATGCGCGCCACGTAATTCACGCCGCCGAGGCGCGAGGGGTTGCCGCCCGCGGCGAGGGCGCCCATGACCACCTTGGCGGCCTCGCCGGCCCCGGTGGCGTACGCGGGCCCCGACCGCGACAGCGCGCGCAGGCGCGGGCGAAGCGAGGCTGCACGCCGCCCGGTGATGCGCATGGCCACCATCACGTCGGCCTGCTGTCCGGCGGGCATGGACGACGGGGGCTCGGTGGCAAGCCACCCGGCGGCCCGCGTGGCCGCCGCGCGATCGGCCGTGCCCACGGCTGCCGCTGACCCGGCGCCGGCGAGCGCCACGGAGCCCGCGATGCCCGCCGCGAGCGCCGCTCGCATCATCCGCGACCCCGCGTGGCGCAACGCACCAGTGCCGACCGCGCCGAGGCCGGCGTCACGGTGGTGAGCGCGTAGCCATGGCGGCGCACGGTGACGGCCGTGGCGTCCAGGTCGCACCGCGCGACGTGGCGCCGGAACGCCCCGGTACGCGCACGCGTGGCCGCGGTGTTGCGCGGACCACCCGACGCAACTCCCATCAGCGCCTCGTTGCGCTTCATCGGCACCACGTACGGGGTGCCCGACAGCCACGCGGCCCGCCACGAGTTCCCCGCGGGTAGGGCCAGTGCCGGGTCGCCGTTCTTTGCCTGCGCATTCAGGTACGCGGCCAGATGCGAAGCCACCTTCCCCATGGCCCGCCGCATCTCGCCGGTGGTGAGATCGGCTCCGCTCAGCATCCGGCGGCGGATCGCCACCGGCGCCGCCCCGGGCTCGGGAAGCGGCACCTCGGCGCTCAGGGACACCGTGCGGCCCGCGGTGCGGAAGGTGATGGGCACGCGCACATCACCCGTGCTTTGCACGGCGGCCTGCCTCGGGTCGTCCGGCATGGTGGCCTTGGGCAGCGGCGGCAGGTCGCACACGGTCGGGTCCGCGGCGGGGTGCGCACACACCCGCGCTGAGTCGCGCACCGCCCCCGTGCGGGTGGCCACCACCTCCGCCGGGCCCGATCCGCCCGCGGTCAACGTGGCCGTGCCGTCCGCTCCGGCTGTGAGGGTGGCGCCGCGGTAGGTCACCGTGGCGCCTGCGGCCGGCGTGCGGGTGCCCGCATTGTCGTAGGAATCCACGCGCACGGTGAATGCCTGCCCGTCGTGCAGCGGGCGCGCGGGCCCCACCACGTCAAGCTCTGCCAACGCCATCTCGTAGTTGCCGTCAAAGGGCGACAGCGCCCACAGCACCTCGTCGCCATCGGCGAGCTCGAGCGACCCCGCTCCCACCGCCGCCACGCGGTGATTGTTCTTCACGAACCATGCCGGGCCCGTGTTCCAGTCGCTCGGGTCGCCGCCGACGGAGTCGAGGGCGAACCCCCACTGCCCCCAGTCGGTGAAGCCGAAGCCGATGCCGTACAGGCGCGAGGCGTTGCCCAACTGGGCTGCTGCCGTGCGACCACCCACCGACATCACGTCACCGTCGGCGGTGTCGCGGATGGTGAGGCTGGTGCCGGCCGCCGGCAGGACGTAGGCGGTCTGGGGCAGCACGGTGCGGCTGGTGCCCTCGATGCGGATGGTGGCCTCGGCGCCCAGGCCGGAGGCCGGGATGGCGAGTAGGGCCGCGAATGCGGTCGCGCACGCCGCGCGGGCGATGGACGTCACTGATCCCTCTTTCCTCGGAGGTGATGTTTCGTGACGGAGCGGCGGCTGGTCTCCTGGCTTCCCGGTCGAACGCGAGTCGGATCACCTTCCCGGGGCAGGTGCCCCAGTGGCCGGCCGAAGCCCGATCCACTCACTTCCGGGTGACAGTGGCGGGACCGCGCCGGATTCGCACCGGCTTCCCACTTAGCGCCCCGAGGGGCGACCGTCGTCCGATGTCGTCACCCTAGGGCATGGGCGCGGATGTCGTCGCCCGCCGTGTCGCGGCCCTTCCGGCGGTGTCGGCCCGGTAGCCTCGCGGCGAACCACGAGGGGGAGCAGTGGCCACCACCGCGCGACTGCGCGTTGACATCGAGCGCCTGAAGGCCGACGTGCTGGCGCTCGGCGAGATCGGTCGCGACCCGGACGACCGGGGCATCTACCGCATGGCCTTCACCGAAGCCGACATGCGCGGTCGCCACTGGCTGATGGATCGCGCCGCTGCCGCAGGCCTTCCGGCATCCATGGACGGCGCGGGCAACGTGCACGCGCGGCTCGGCCCGGCCGATGGTCCGGCCGTGGTGATCGGCTCCCATACCGACACCGTTCCGCGGGCGGGCATGCTGGACGGCGCGTTAGGCGTGCTGTGTGGGCTGGAGTGTCTGAGGGTGCTGGTGGAGTCGGGTGTCACGCCTGCGCGGGCCGTCGAACTCATCTCGTTCAGTGATGAGGAGGGCCGGTTCGGCGGCATGCTGGGGTCGGAGGCCGTGTGCGGGTTCCTCACCCCGGAGTCGCTGCATCTGGTGGGGCAGGATGGGGTGCCGCTGGCGGATGAGATGCGCGCCCGCGGGCTGGACCCCATGGGGCTGCTGGACGCCCGCCGCCCGGCGCGCGATATCGACGCCTACTTCGAGCTGCACATCGAGCAGGGGCCCGTGCTGTCCCGGGCGGGTGTGCCAGTGGGAGTGGTGGACCGCATCACCGGACTGTTCAAGTGGGCGGTGCGCCTTCGGGGCGAGGCCAACCACGCGGGCACCACCCCCATGGACATGCGCCATGACGCCTTCCTTGGTCTGGCGGAGTTCGCGAATGGCGTCGAGGGGCTTCTCACGCGCGCCGGCGGGCCGCGCTCACGGGCCACGATCGGCCGCGCGGAGATCCTGCCGGGCGCCGCCAACACGGTGCCGGGCGAGGTGCTCTTCTCGCTGGATGTGCGCGATACGGACCCGGCGACCCTCGATGCGCTCGCGCTGGCGGCCCGCGAGGAGCTTGCGGCCATCGCGCGGCGTCGTGGTCTCATGCTGGATCTGGAGGTGCAGAGCGAGATCGCGCCCGAGGCCTGCGATCCGGACCTGGTGGCGCTGGTAGCCGCCGCGGCGGGGGAGGCCGGTGTGCCGTCGCTGGTGATGCCGAGCGGGGCAGCCCATGACGCGCAGATCGTGGCGCGCATCGCACCGGTTGCCATGATTTTCGTGCCGAGCCGCGATGGCCAGAGCCACGCGCCGTCGGAGTGGACCGATTGGGGGGACATCGAGATGGGTGCAAACGTGCTGCTGGGTGCCGTCGCACGTCGTGCCCGGGTGGTCGCGTGACGGCGGGTAACTCAGGCAACTCCGTGCCGGATCCTCTCCGCACGGCCTATGTGGAGAACCAGGTCGACCGCGCCGAGCAGTTGCGTGCGCTGGAGGCACGCGATGCGGCGCTGCTCTGCATCGACATGCAGTACCTCGACGCCGTTGATGGCTACGGGGTGTTCGCCGATCCCGAGACCAGTGGCGTGTCCATGGCAGGACGCCGCTACTACTTCTCCAGCCTGCGCGAGTGGGTGCTCCCGAACGTGCGCGCCCTTCAGGATGCCTTCCGCGACGCGGGCCTGGAGGTGATCCATACGCGCATACGCGCGCTCACCGCCGACGGCCGGGATCGCGGGGCCGCCCACAAGAGGCTGGGCCTTCTCGCCGCCCCCGGGTCGAAGGAGGCCGAGTTCGTGCCCGAGGTCGCTCCACAGGGGGACGAGATCGTCATCGACAAGACCGCGAGCGGCGTGTTCTCATCCACCAACCTCAACTACGTGCTGACCAACCTCGATATCCGCACGCTCTACGTATGTGGCGTCTACACGAATGAGTGCGTGGATACCACGGTGCGGCAGGCCTGCGACCTGGGCTACCTCGTGACCGTGGTCGAGGATGCCTGCACCACCGTGACGCCGAACCTGCATGACGCGTCCATCGTCACCCTTCGTGATCGCTATGCGCGCGTTATCACCACCGATCAGGCGGTCGCCGAGATCTGGCAGAGGGTGGGCACGGACGGCTAGGCGCCCAGCACCGCGCCCAGCCAGTCGAAGATGAACTCCTGGGATGCCTGCGGGCCCAGGGGCTGGTCGTGGAACTGCGTGCCGGTGGCCAGCGTGAGGCTGCGCAGGAACTTCTGGTCCGACGTGAGGCCGGTGAGCATCGAGGGCACCTTTCGGGCCTGGGGGCCGAAGAACTCATCCAGTTGGTTGTTGCACACGTACGTGGGGATGCCGACCTTCGGCAGGGTGTCCTGGTACTGGAATGCAAGGACGGCCGTGAGGAGGCCGTAATAGTCGCTGGGCGGGCGGCCCTGGCGCGCGCGCACCAGCGCATCGCGGGTGTACAGCTCGCTGCGCTTCGACAGTGTGAACCGCTCGAGCGGGGTCATGTACCGCCGCCATGCCATCGCCAGCCCGGCGTTCACCTCTGCCGCCACCTTCCGTTGCACGGCGGGGGGCGCATCCTGCGTCTCCACCACGGCAGCAAGCGATCGCTTGTCCCCCCAGATTGCCGGCAGCGAGTACGCCCCCGGCTCCATCACCATGGCCGATAGCCCGGGCGATCCCGCACCCGCGCTTGCGATCACCATTCCCAGCAGGCTGATGCCCACGGCGGCGACTCGCCGTGAGTCCACATCCGGTCGCGCGGCCAGCCAGCCGGTGACCGCATTGATGATGGGTGCCCAGTCGGCCTGCATGGGCTGCTGCTGCTCGAACAGCAGTGTCATCTGCCCGGGTGCCTCGAAAGTCAGCACGTTGTACCCGCGGTCGAGCCCCGCGGTGATGCCTGCGCACAGCACGTCCACGTTTTGGCCATCGCTGCCGTTGCACACGATGACCGTGGGGCGCCGCCGGCCGTCATCGGCGGGGCGAAACAGGTACGCCGGCAGCGAGAGCCCCTGATAGGGAATGCCCGCCTGGACGACGGGCACATCCCACAGCGCGATGGCGTTCAGCCAGTCCTGTTCGCACGCCCTGAAGGCCGCCTGCTCGCGCGCCGGGCGCGAGGTGGCCAGGATGAAGAACAGCGCCCGGGCCCGGTACGACGATGCCCGCATGTACTGCTGCCGGGCGCTTGTGGTATTGCCCGCGGCCTTCGATTCGGCCGCCCGGCGCTCCAGCCGTGCAGCCAGCCGCTGCCACTCGCCCACCAGCACGTCGAAGTCGGAGGTGGTGGGGTCCACCGGGTCGCCAGTGCGCTCCTTCACGACCCGCACCAGTTCCATCACCTCACCCACCTCGGCCGCACCGGATGAGGCCGCACCGAAGGCGAAGAGGGTCTCGTCGTTCCACGCGGGGCACCGGAACACGGTCCAGGGCAGGGGAGAGGACGATGCCGGGCGCGGGGATGGCGCTGCAGCGCCCGTACCCGTCCCGGCCAGGCCGATCGCGGTGGCTCCCCCCGCGGCGACGGCGGCGCGTCCGAGGAGCTGGCGGCGTGTAAGAGCTTTCATACGTGGACACTAACCCGATCGCGGCGCCTGTCCGGCGCGCACACCGCGCAGGTGGTACGAAATAGGCATGACGCTCACCGCCCTCTCCGACAAGCTTGCCCGCGACTACATGTCGCCACTCACCGCCGTGGTCGGGCCCATGCACCACCTGGTGGACGCTGCCCGTGTGATGGTGGCCGAGCGCGCCGGCTCGGTGATCGTGCTCGACCCCTCCATGCCCGGGCCGGGCCTGCTGTCCGAGCGTGACCTGGCCGTAGCCATCGCGTCGGGCGCCGACCCCGCGCACGACACCGTGGAGTCGTGGATGCGCCACGACGTCGCGAGCATCAGCCCCGACACCACCCTGGACTCAGCGGCGCGCACCATGCTGCGGCTGGGGGTCCGCCACTGCGTGGTGATCGATGGCTCTGAGGTGGTCGGGTTCATCTCGCTTCGCTACGTCATCGGCCTGGTGCTTGGCGAGGACTCGCAGTTGCCCGAGGCCCCCGGCTTCGGGCTCTAGGCCGCATCCGCATCTCGGGTCCATCCACCATCCCCGCAGACGATGACGGAGTTGGTGCTCCCAGCCCTACTCGTCGGGTCCGGCCGGGTTGCAGGGTGTCCCGTTCCCCGGCCCGCACGGTTGCCGCCATCGCATTGGCATGCGCGGCCATGCTCGGCACAGGATGCGGCGCGACTGAGCCCGACGGGACGTCGGTGGTGTCCGACGTGCTGGAGCGCTCGGTCAGTGAGCTACGTGAGTCACTTGGTCGCCCATGGAGCCTGCCCATCCCGGGGCTTGCCGCTGCAGCGACCGTGGGGCCGGACGGTCGCCCCGGCGTTGCCGCATCCGGATCCTCCGACCCGCCCGGCGCGCGGCCACTTGACGTGCGCGATCGCTTCCACATCGGCAGCATCACCAAGACCTTCACAGCTGCCCTCATCCTGCAACTCGATCAGGAACGCCGACTTTCCCTCGACGATCCCATCAGCACCTGGTTCGACTTTCCGGGGGGTAATCGGATCACGGTTCGCATGCTGCTGGGCCATACGAGCGGCATCGCCGACTTCACCGATGACCCCGGGTACCGCGCGAAGCAGGAGCCGGCAGACCTCATCTCCATCGCGGCGCGCCTCCCACCCGTTTTCGCGCCAGGAGAGAGTTGGGCCTACAGCAATACGAACTACACGATGCTCGGTGTGGTCTCCGAGCAGGTGACCGGGCGTTCCTGGGGAGAGGAGGTCGAGGCGCGGTTCCTCACGCCACTCGGGCTCACGGATACGTATCTCTGGCAGGGCCGCGCACGGCCCCGAACAGTCGACGGTTCCCGCGTGGCGTGCGGGGCCGCGGGAGAACCAGATTGCGACCCCGCGCGCAGTGGCCTCGCGCTGATCCCGATCCCCGATGGGCCTGACTGGACCATTGCGTGGTCGGCCGGCGGCCTGGTGTCCACTCCTGCGGACGTGGCCCGCTGGATGCGCGCGCTCGTGGCGGGAAACGTCCTCGACTCGCGCCGTCGGGCCCTCATGACGACGGCGACTCCTCAGTCGATCGCGGCGCTTCGTACCCTTCCCGCCTTCGGCAACCTTCGCTGGACGGGCGCCGGCCTCGGGCTCTTCCGCTACGAGGTCGAACGACGGGGCACCGGGTGGGGCCACGAGGGGCTGATCGACGGCTTCACGGCGAATGCCGCGCACATGATCGACGCGGGCATGACCGTGGCCGTGACATCCAACTTCCAGATGACCGACAGCTTCACCGCCCTCGGGGAAATCGTGGCGGCCTTGCCGACGGGGTAAAAGGGGCCGACGTGCCCTTGTGCTGTCGGCCCGCGACGTTCCGTCGCGCGTCACCCGGATGGATGGGCCGTCTGGGATTCGAACCCAGGACCTTGGGATTAAAAGTCCCCTGCTCTGACCAACTGAGCTAACGGCCCGGATGCAGCGTAGCGGCCGCCTGTTACGCCTCATCGCTGGAAACGGTGCGCCGCGACCCCGCCGCCCCGGTGGCGCACTGGCGCATCTCGCCTGCTGATCGAATCCCCGCAGGGCATGCATTTCCCGACTCGCAGTGGTGCAGGAGTCATCACGAACTTGCTGCAGCCATTCTGCGCCAGCGCGCATGTCGCGTGGTCGGACGTGGCGCTGCCCACCGTCCAGCTTCGTCGGCGATGCGCGTGATCGACGTTGCGATGGTGTCGAGCATGTCGAGCGTCCCTGCGAGGCCCATCGGGACGCTGCCCGTGGTCTCGTCGTGGGTGAGGGCGTCGTGCGCGGTGTTCAGGCATGTGGTGAGGTCGCCGAGGTCGGGCGGTACCGTGCCGGCCTCGAGCGCCGCCGCCACGGTGTCCAGGGCGCTCGTGAGTGTGGTGCGCACGTGCCCGGCGCCCGGAATCGTCACCCCCTCGGTAGGAATGCGGCCCGCCAGGGTGCCGATGTCGCGTACCAACTGCATGGTGGATGCCTCGAGGGCCGCGAGCGGATCGGGCCGGGAGAACGCCTCGATCGACTCCGCCATGCGTGCCTGGGTGATGCGCGCGGCGTCGTCCATGGCCAGCAGGGCCGCCCGGTTGCGCTCGGTCATCTGGCTGCGCGGGACCCGGCCCTCGGCCACGCCCAGCGCCCCGTCCAGGTCATGGGCCGCGGCCTGCAGGGCGCGGGCCAGCGCGCGCGGAAGCTGCGCCCCGCCGCGGCTGGGCCAGAGAACGGTGGCGATCGCGAGACCTGCCCCGCAGGCGATGCCCGTAGCGATCAGCCTCTCCAGTGCGATGGACGCGTCCAGAGGGGACCCCAGCACCGCAAGCATCAGCGAAAGCGGCGTGAACAGAACTACGAACCACAGGTAGTTGACGGGCTGCAGCCAGGCGGCCAGAGCGCCGATCACCACGATCGCCCCCGCGAGTGCCCACGCATTCCCGGTCAGCGCCACCAACAGCACCAGCGCCAGCACCGCCCCCAGGGCCGTCCCCGCGGCGCGCTGGGCGGTCACCTGAATGGAGTCGCCCAGCGTGGGGCGGAGCACACCCACCAGGGCGATAGACACCCACTGGCCGTGAGTGATGCCGAACACCGGCGTGCCCGCGAGCGCCGTGAAGGCACCCACCGACAGCCCGGCGGCCACTCCCAGGCGGAGTCCGTGGCGCAGCGCGGTGGAGCGCGGATCGAGCGCCGCAGCCAGCGCGGGGCGTGCCACGGGCCGACGTGGCCGGTCCGGCTTCGCATCGGGGGGATCGGGGAGCAACAGGGCATCCATGGCGTCGTGCAGCCGTCGCCGCAGGCGGCGTGTGGACCGCACACGGCTGCGTGCCAGCAGCGCGTCGTGCAGGGCGGGGCCGGTGAGCCCGTCCGGGTCGGGCGCGAGGGCACGCAGGTGGTCCACGGCCTGGTCGAGTGCCCGCGAGTCCGGTGCATGGCGGGCGTCCACCACACCTGCGGCGATGCCGCGCGCAAGGTGCCCCACCTCATGCAGCACATCGTCCATCGCGGCGCGCACCGCGGGGTCGGAGGTCTCGCGCCGGCGTTCGTCTTCCACGGCGCTGACCAGGGATGTCACCCGTGACCCCGCCACGATCACCGCCCACAAGCGCGCCGACCTGCCCGACCACCCGGGGCGCCTGCTGCGGATGGACGACAGCGTGTCGCGTGCCTGCTCCAGAGCGGCGAGCGCAGACACACGCATGCGGTCCACGTCGGGGTGCGCGGCCAGGTCGGCCACGGCCAGCCACGCCGTGGCCACCGCCAGGTCGGCCGGTGCGAAGGGCGCCACGGGCCATGGGATGACGGCCAACAGCACCACCCAGGCGCTCCCGAGTGCCACGGCCGCCACGGACGGCCCCAGCGCCGGTGCGGGTGAGAAGGCCTGGGCGATGATGAACAGGATGAGCACGGCCGGGCCGACGGATGCGGGCACCGATCCCCAGGCCGTCGCCACGCCCGCGGCGATTCCCAGCACCAGCATCGTCAGGCCCGCTGCAACCGCATGGCCCGCACATGCCAGCGCCAGCATCAGCACCATCACGTTCAGCGCGGTCATTACCGCGTACACACGCAGGTGGCGTCCGTACCCCCCGCCCGGCTCCATTAGGGAGGTGAAGAAAGCGGCCAGCGTCGCCAGCACTGCCAGGTCGCGCCGCCCCATGGCGATGCCGACCGCGAGAGGTGCCGACAGCGCCAGGGCCATTCGGAGGGCGCCCAGGGGCGCAGGCCGGCCCACGCCCGGACCCAGCAGGCGCCGGGCCAGCCACCGCGCGCGCCGACCCTCCAGACGTAGTGCGTGTGCCGGGTCGCTCCGTGGGGTGCGGCTCGCGTTCATTCCCGTAAGTGTCGTCGGTAGGGTTAAGTAATGACCGTTCTTAGCGACGATGACCTCGCCACCGCACTCGCGCTGCTGCCCGGTTGGGGGCTTGAAGACGGGATGCTGGCCAAGCGATACGTGTTCCCTGTGGGGTTCATGGCGGCCATCGGGTTCGTGGATCGCGTAGCCGTCGCGGCCGAGGCAGCCGATCATCATCCGGATATCGACATCCGATGGAACGCGGTCACGCTGCGGTTGGCCACGCATGACGAGGGCGGCATCACCGAGAAGGACACCGCGCTGGCCTCCGAGTGCGATCGACTGGCCCTGGCTTGACCATCGACGCCGCGGGGCTGTTGCGTCGCGCGGCCTTCCGCATGGATCCCGAGCGCGCGCACGAGGCCGCGCTGCGCGCGCTGCAAGTGGGCAGCCCCGGCCTCGCGGCTGCATCGTCGTGGACCTCGCGGCGCGATGCCACGGTGGGGCAGCACCTGATGGGCCTGCCATTCGAGGGCCCCGTGGGCCTGGCGGCCGGATACGACAAGTACGGCCGGGCCGTGCGGGCCTGGGGCAGGCTGGGTTTTGGATTCGCCGAGATCGGCACCGTCACCGCGCGTCCCCAGCCCGGTAACCCGAAGCCCCGCCTGTTCCGGCTGCCCGACGACCAGGCCATCGTCAACCGCATGGGGTTCAACAACGACGGAGCCGCGGTCACCGCCCGGCGCATCGCCGATGCCCGCCGTGGTGCCGGGGCCGACATCCCCATTGGCGTGAACATCGGCAAGTCGAAGGTGACGCCGCTGGAGCGTGCGGCCGACGATCACCTGGCGTCGTTCCGGCTGCTGCGCGGCGTGGCGGACTTCGTGGTGGTGAACGTGTCGTCGCCCAACACGCCGGGGCTGCGCGAACTGCAGGACCGCGCACACCTCACGTCCATCCTGGGCGCCCTGCGCGACGAGGACGCCGCCATGCGCCGCTACGACGGCCGGCCCCCCATCCCCATGCTGGTGAAGTTGGCCCCCGACCTGCCGGACGCGCAGGTGGAGGACGCCGTGGACCTGGCGGGCGAACTGGGCCTGGCCGGCCTGGTGCTGACCAACACCACCATCGCGCGGGATGGTCTGGCCGATCCGTCGGCCCCCGCAGCCGCTGAGCAGGGTGGGCTCTCGGGCCCGCCGGTGCGCGCGCGTGCCGATGAGCTGATGCGCGTGGCCGCGCGGCGCGCGGCAGGGGCGCTCGTGCTGGTGGGCGTGGGGGGCATCATGGACGCCGACGACGCATGGCAGCGCATCGCCAGCGGGGCGTCGCGGGTGGAGGTGTGGACGGGCCTGGTGTACCGCGGCCCGCTGATCGCCCGCGACATCACCCTGGGCCTGATGCAGCGCATGCGCGACGAGGGCGCATCGCACATCTCGGAGGTCACCGGCAGCGCGTTGGGGGCCTGATGGGCCTCATCCCGCAACTCGCCATCGTCCTGGTGGCGGTGGCCGTGATGTCGGTGCTGGGCGTGCGCCTGAGCATCTCCGCCATTCCGCTGTTCATCCTGGCCGGCGTGGCCCTGGGGCCCTCCGAGCCCTTTCCCGGCTGGATCGAGATGAGCGACCCGCTCTTCCTGCTGGGGGAGATCGGGGTGATCCTGCTGCTGTTCTACCTCGGGCTGGAGTTCTCGCTGGAGCGCATCCTGCAGGCGCGCCGGCTGGTGCTGACCGGAGGCATCGTGGACCTCATCATCAACGGCGGACTGGGCCTCGGCCTGGGGTTCCTGCTGCTCGGCCCGGGGCCCGAGGCGGTCCTGATGGCGGGGCTCATCTACATCTCCAGCAGCGGCGTGATCACGCGGGCGCTGTTCGACTTCCGCCGCCTGGCGGATGACGAGACCGACCTGGTGCTGGGCACGCTGGTATTCGAGGACATCGCCATCGCGCTGTTCCTGGGCGTGGCGTCGGGCCTCGCGGTGGGCACGGCCGTCAGCGGCACGGCGGTCACCTGGCGGGTGCTGGTGGTGGTCGTGTTCGTGGGTGCCTTCCTCTACGCCAGCCACAAGCTGCCGAAGGTGATCGATCGCATCGCCACCAAGATCGAGCGCGAGCGGCTGGTGCTGGCGGCGCTGGCGCTGGTGATCGGCTCGGCGGCCCTCGCCGAGGAGGCCGGGCTCTCCGCGCCGGTTGGTGCCCTGCTTGCCGGCATCCTGCTGTCGGAGACCGAGGTGCGCGACCGCATCGAGCGCCACCTGTTCGGCCTGCGCGATTTCACCGCGGCCATCTTCTTCTTCACGTTCGGCCTGCAGATCAACCTGGGCTCGCTGGGCGACGTGTGGGACTGGCTGCTGCTGGGGGTGGTGGTCGCCGTCACCGGCAAGCTGGCCGCGGGCTGGATCGCCGGCCGGATGACCGGATTCAGCAAGCGGCAGTCGTTCACCGTGGGCACCAGCCTTGTGGCACGCGGCGAGTTCACGCTCATCCTGGCGCAGCTGGCGGCGCTCGGAACCGCACTGTCGCCGGAGTTCCGCGAGCGCATCCTGTCGTTCGCCGGCCTGCTCGTATTGGTAACCGCAGCGGTCGGAGTGATACTTATGAGGGAGTCCAGGACCGTGGGGCGCGCGCTCTTCGGCTCTTCCCGACGCACGCCGGCATCCCCCGGTAATTCCTAGGAGGCTTTGGTCGTGATCGAGGTCCGCGAGACGCGTCTTCCCGGCGTGGGCAAGAAGTTCACCATGCGCACGCATCTGGGCGAGGACGTCTGCGCCGTGGTGCACATCGACGGCCGCCGTGAGTTGTACTACCGGCCCGACCCGGATGAGGACGCCGAGGCCGTCATCGTGCTGTCGGACGATGAGGCGCATGAGCTCGGGTCCATCCTGGGTGGGGTGGTGTACCGGCCGGAACTGCTGGACAAGCTCGAGGTCGCGCTGAAGGACCTGGCGATCGACTGGATCGACATCCCGACCGACAGCCCGCTGGTGGGGCTGACCGTGGCCACCTGCCGCATCCGCACCACCACCGGCGGCACCATCGTGGCCATCATCCGCAAGGAGAACTCGGTGGCCATGCCGCACCCGGACGAGGTCATCCAGGCCAACGACACCCTTGTGGTCATCACCACCCCCGAGACCTTCGAGGCGCTGCAGCGCCTGGTGGCCGAGGGGCCGTCGCCGGACGTATCCTGAGCCCCGCGGGGCTCCCCGGGGAATGAGGGATCCCGACCGCCGCAGCCTGGGGCAGGTGCTTCGTGGCAAGGGCACGCCCTCGCTGCGCGGGCTGCTGACGCGCGCGGTGGTGGGCGTGGGCCTGGTGCTGGGCGTGCTCACCGCCGTGGCCATCTTCGCGGTGTTCTGGTCCACCACCTCGTACCGCGACGACCAGCAGGTGGCGGTGGACCGCGCCCGGGCGTCGGAGGTCATCCTGGCCGACCTGCTGAACGCCGAGACCGGCGTGAGCGGGTACACGCTCACCGGCGGCAGCAGCTACCTGGTGCCGTACGTGCGCGCCGAGGGCACCTATCCGCGCAGCATCGGTCGCCTGCGCGATCTGGTGGAGGGCAATGAGGACCTGGAGGCCGCCGTGGGCTCCATCGACCGCGCGGCCCGCGAGTGGTTCCGCGAGGCGCGGACGCTGGTGAACCTGCGGCGCGACGGGCGGGTATCCGAGGCGGTCGCGCGGATCGGCGAGGGCATCGACAAGGCGCGGCTGGATGCCCTGCGCGCGGAGCATGCCGACCTGCGCGAACTGGTGGAGGCCGAGCGCCAGCTGGCGCTCGAGCGCGCCGATCAGGGGCGGTGGCTGGCCGTGCTCGCCGTGGTGGGCGGCGCGCTGCTGGCGGTGCTCACCGTGGCGGCCGCCACACGCGCGCTGTGGCGCCGTGTGGGCGCCCCGCTCGGCGCGCTGTCGCAGGGCGTGCGGCGCGTGGGGGCAGGCGACCTGGAGCAATCGGTGCCCCGGCCCGAGCACGGCGCGCGTGAGGTCGTGCAACTGGTGGATGCCTTCAACGTGATGCAGGGGCGCGTGGTGGACCAGCGCACGGAGGCCGAGGCCAGCGCCCGCAGGTCGGAGGCCGCGCGCGCCGAGCGCCGCCTGTGGCAGACCGTGGAGCAGGGCCTGCTGCCGGAGTCGCTGCCGGCGGTGCCGGGCCTGCGCCTGGCCGCCCGCTATCAGCCGTCCAGCCCCGGGCTGGCGGTGGGCGGCGACTTCTACGACGCCCGCGTGCTGCCCGATGGCCGCCTTGCGGTGATGGTGGGGGATGTGGCGGGCCACGGCGCGGAATCCGCGGCGCGGGCGGCGCGCATGCGCTTCGGCTGGGGCGCTCTGGTGGAGGTGGACCCCGACCCGCAGCGGGTGCTCGAGATCATGAACACCCACATCGCCGAGCCGCACGAGCGTGATCAGGGCGTGTACGCCACTATGTGCCACTGCATCATCGCGCCCGATGGATCGGCCGAGTTCGCCCTGGCCGGGCACCCCCGGCCGCTGCTGGTGACCGGCACGGATGCCGGCCTGGTGGAGGTGGACGCCCGCGGGCCCATCCTGGGGCTGCTGGACGAAGTCGAGTGGCCCGTCACGCGGGTGCAGGTGCCCCCGGAGGCTGCCTTCGTCATCTACACCGATGGCCTGGTGGAGGCGCGCCGGGGCGATGAGATCTTCGGCTGGCGCCGGGCCGCGCAGGTGCTGGCCGCAAGCCGCGGCACCAGCTTGGAGCAACGCATCGCCAACCTCACTGACGCCGCCCAGCGGTATGACGAGGCCGACCTGCGCGACGACGTCGCGGTGCTCGCCGTGCAGCCCGTGGGGCCGCCCGGCGCGTAGCGCCTAGCCGACGCGGCCGGTGATGTACGCCTCGGTGCG
>Ga0181574_10000490_pt1 | contig 36459 bp, 30 predicted proteins | sample 101ome_24_FD_145600 | JGI IMG/M metagenome (GOLD analysis project Ga0181574, IMG submission 145600) | Coastal salt marsh microbial communities from the Groves Creek Marsh, Skidaway Island, Georgia - 101410AT metaG (spades assembly) | ecosystem: Environmental > Aquatic > Marine > Intertidal zone... | reverse complement strand
CACCACCACCACCGCCACCGCCGACGGGTGTCCCCATCTCCCTCTCGATCCCTCCAGAGTCACAGATCAGGATGGGAGACCCTGCGGCCCGTCTCGGTACAGGACCCGTGATGGTCGAGGCCGTCGGGGCCACGAAGTCCTTCGGCGATGTGGTCGCCGTCTCCGATGTGAGCTTCCAGATCGGGTCTGGCGTGACCGCGATCCTGGGCCCGAACGGTGCCGGCAAGTCGACCCTGTTTCGCATGCTGTGCGGGCTTACCCAGCCCTCGACCGGCACCGTGACTGTGCTCGGCCGGAATGCCGGAACGGATCGAGAGATTCGGGGCCGGATCGGACTCGCCCCGCAACAGGACGCCCTTTTCGATCGACTCTCTGCGAGAACCTTCGTTGCGCTGGCTGCTGAGACCCATGGCGTTGTCGAGGTCGACACTCGTACTCGTGACGCCTTGGAACGGGTCGAACTCGATGTCGACGATCCCAAACCGGTCGGAGCGTTCTCGAAGGGAATGCGGCAGCGCGTCAAGCTGGCAGCCGCGCTCGTGAACGACCCTGACGTGTTGGTGCTCGACGAACCGCTCACCGGACTCGATCCGGTTCAGCGGCAACGCATGATCACCCTGTTCGGTGAGCTGGCAGAGCGCGGCAAATGCCTCCTCGTGTCGAGCCATGTGCTCGACGAGGTGGCCCGGCTCGGTTCGAACGTGCTTGTGATTGCGCAGGGCCGCTTGGCGGCGGCCGGGGACTATCGGAGTCTGCGTGACCGTATGGACGACCGACCCCACCGCGTCCGTGTGGGCACCGACCGTCCACAACTACTCGCCGGTGCTCTGGTCGAACGGGGAAATGCTCGCGGGGTCACCGTGTTGGAAGGCGCCGTCATCGTCGACGTCGACGACATCGACCGGTTCGGCCGCATCATTGCGCCGCTCACCGTCGAACTCGGCCTACGGCTCGACGAACTGGTCCCACTCGACGATGACCTCGAATCGGTGTTCCGCTATCTGGTCGAGCGACGCCGATGAATCGATCTGTCTCCTCTGTGCGAGCGGTGCTGATCACCCATCGCCTCCTCGTACGTCAACTCCTGACGCGCGGCCGGTTGCTGGCGCTGCTGAGTCTCGGCGCGGTCGTGGTCCTCGCCGCGGTCGGGGTTTCGGCAAGCGCCGAGGTCGAGGATGCGGCCCGGACGATCATCGAGGTGATGGATGGCCTCGGCCTCATCCTCGTGGTGCCCATCGTGTCGCTGGTGTTCGCCTCGGCAGCGCTTGGTGATCTGCGAGAAGATGGCACGCTTGTGTACCTGTGGCTTCGGCCGATGGACCGTCTCTCGGTCGTTACCGGTGCCTATCTGGCGGCACTGACAGTGAGCGTGCCACTCACGGTGCTCGTTCTGGGGTGCGCAGCGATTGTCGGTGGAGCAACCGCCGAGGGGGTCGTGGCAACAGTGGTTGCCACAGTGTTCGGGGTACTGGCCTACAGCGGCGTCTTCGTGCTCCTAGGGATCGCGATCAGGAACTCGATCATCTGGGGTCTGGCCTACGTCCTGCTGTGGGAGGGGCTGTTCGCCGGCTTCTCCGAGCCGATCGGCAACGTGGCGGTGCGAGGCTACGCCCGGTCCCTGTTGGCGAACCTCTCCGAGATCGACCTCGGTTCGGCAGCAGAGGCAAAAACGTCGACTGCACTGTTCGTCTGTGTGATGGTTGCAGTCGGGTCGCTGGCCGCAGCGGCGATCCGCCTCGAGCGGATGGATGTGGCCTGAAGCCGCCGAGCTGTGGTGAGGCTCAGCGTCCGGTGAACTCGGCTTTGCCGGGACCGTGCTCGAGGAAGCTTTGCACCCCGATCGTGTTGTCAGCGGTCCCGAAACAGCGGCCGAACTGCTCGGCTTCGACCCGGACCGCCTCGGCAAGGGGGAGGTGAAGCCCGTCGAGAATGGCACGCTTCGCCATCTGGAGCGCTGCCGGACCCTTGGCGTACTCGGCCGCCTTCGCAATGGCGTCATCGAGCAGGGTGTCGGGGTCGTGAACCGAGCTGACGATTCCGTTGACGAGCGCCTCCTCGGCGCCGACATGGCGGCCGGTGTACACCATCTCTTTCGCGAATGTCACCCCGGCCAGTCGTGTGAGGCGCTGGGTACCTCCTCCCCCGGGAATGAGTCCAAGCTGGATCTCGGGGAGGCCGATACGGCCGTCTTCGGCGATCATGCGGAAGTCCGTGGTGAGCGCAACCTCCAGTCCGCCCCCGAGTGCATAGCCGTTCACCGCCGAAATCGTGATCTGCGGGAGTTGCTCGATGGCAAGCAAGCTCTCGTTGAAGGTCTCGGAGAAGGCTTGGGCCGACGCAACGTCGAAACTGGGGAATTCGGAGATGTCGGCGCCAGCGGCGAATACCCGTCGGCCCCCGGTGATGACTACCGCGCGAACCGTCGTGTCACCAGCGATCTCGGCGGCGATCGCAGCGAGGTCACGAACCATGTCGGTGCTGATCGCATTCACCTTCGGACGCTCAAGTCGGATGACAGCAACACCGGTCGACGGGTCGCGTTCGAGGTGGACGTTCTCTCCCATGACTCGGTACGTTAGCCGAGGCCTAAGGTTCCACGTTGGCCTGCCGACGGAGTCAGGATGCGAGGGAAGTTCGAGCTAAGCGAGACCGGGCAGGCCCTGCTCTGGGAGATCGGGTCGACCCTCACCGGTGTGTCCACCGAGGAGGCCAGCGCGGTTCTCACCACCCTGTTGGAAAAGGTTGCGACGCACCTCTCGGTCGAGGTGATCGGGCGCTGGCACAACGATTACCCGGCTGGTACTTCGCTGTTGCAAGAGTATTGGGAGCAGCAGGGAACGCTCATGCCCATGAGTACTTCCCCCGTTCGAAAACCTGATCCCGCAAATGCCGAAGCGGTATTGAGCAATGACGGCGTTGCGTACTTTGGGTTGCAGACCTTCTTCTCCGAGGAAGCGATTCCGCTTCCCTGGCGCAACGGCTCTGTCATGGTCGTGTTGATCGAATTCACTGGCGACGAGGCTGACGTGCTGGTGATGCATCGACCGACTTCCCATTGGACCGACGAAGAAATCGAATTCTGCCGCAGTCTTTCCCTCGCGCTACGACAGTTCCTCGCCCGTGTCCACGCCGAGCGAAAGCTGGAAAAGAACGTCGCGCTGGCTCGTTTGGTAACGGACCTTCAGCAACGCATGATTGAGGCCGACCACAGGACGTCAGCCGCTGCAGTCGATGCAGTCCTTCGTCAGATCGAAGAGCAGTTCAACCTCCTCCAGTTGGCTGTACTGGAGCTCCGCGACGCCGCACGACAGTTGTATGCCCTGGGACGGCCGCTTCATCAACGGTGGTTCGAGACCGCTCTTACAGCTCTTCCCTTCGATCCGAAATCAAAAGCTGAGAGCCACGTTTTGGTCTCGAGCGCCGAGCTCGCACTGGAGGTCTTTGGGGCAGACACCGACATCGCCCAAGACCTCCCTTCTGCAGAAGCCCTGCTGATCCCCATCGGCGTCGCCGACGGGCCCGCCCGAACGATCATCTTCACTCGTGACGGGCGGACCTGGGAGCAGGAGGAGATCGACGCGCTCGTGGCTGTGGGCCGGTCGATGGGCGAAATGCTCGCCCGGACCGATGTCGAACGTCTCTCGCAGGTACAGATGCGAGTGCAAGAAGCGTTCTCTGACATTCTCTCTTCGGTCGTTCACAGTCGCGGCGAAGAGCCCGAACACATTGTGCAGAACGCTCTGGCTCGGATCGCACGATCGGTGGGTGCAGAGGTTGTCGCCATCGTCGATACAACCAACCCGGCCCCGACCACGTGCGGCCGCGTCCTTACGCTTTGGGAGTCCGACGACTCCATGTTCGATGTCGGAGCACCCGTGCGCTTCCCCGAGTCGTGGGTGAACCAGGCGATCCTTGCTCAGCAGCCAGTGGTGACGTCGATCCAGATATCGGAATCGCTGATCACGGGCCGAACCCAGGAGGACGCAGAATGGACGCTCGTGTGCGTCCCACTGCCGGGATGGCAGGATGGGGCGGCATCGATCGGCATGTTGTTGCGCGAAGACGAGACCCCATGGGGGACGCGGTTTGTCGAATGGCTGACAGCGTTCGGGGAGCTCCTGAGCGAACTCAAATTCAGGATCGACGCCGAGCAAGGAGCGGAGTGGCAAGAAGAGACCGCGGCGTACCTTCGCGATGCCGCCTCGACCCTGAACAGCGTGGCTCCCGAGCGGTTCGCGAATGCGCTCGACGCCGTGCTCGAACGCGGAGCCAACCTGTTCGACCTCCCCGAGATCGAGCTCTGGTCCGTGAACACCAAAAGCGAAAAGTGTCGCCCTCTCTCGGCTCCGCTTCGACCGCTGTTCCGTGCCGATGACTCGACGATCGGTCCGCTTCTCTCCGTCGCGCGCAGTTCCAAGAATCTCATCCGGAATCGCCACGTCTTTCTTCCACTCGAAAGCGAGAGTCACGTGTTTGTCCTCGCAGTCGGTCCGCTGGACGAGCGCGTGCGGGATGCGGCAGTGCCGCTGCTGGAATCGCTTCTGGTCGTGATCGAGCGAGCGGAGCGGCGAGTTACGGCAGAACGACGCGCGAAGTTGGCATTCAACGAGTCGCCAATCGGCGTTCTGCTGTGCGACAGCGAGTTCAAACTCATCACCTGCAACGAAGCGTTCGCCTCGTTTCTCGGGTTCGCAACCACAGACGAGGTGGTTGCAACCGGCATCGAAGCGGCCCTGACGGTGCTGCAAGGCAAGTTCAGTGCTGGCGCGTACGAGCTCCCGCTCAACCGTGTCGATGGTGCAGAAGTGTGGGGACGCATCCATGCGACACCGATTGAGGGAGTCGGTCCCGGTCAGGAGTCCTGGCTGGTTCACGTGGAGGATGCAACCGACCGACGACGCGATGAGGAGGTGCTTCGACATCAGGCTTCTACCGACGAACTCACCGGACTCGCCAATCGCCGAGTGCTGACCCGTTCCCTCGACGAGACGATTCGTGACGGGGTAGCGCCAACAGTGCTCCTACTCGACCTCGACCGGTTCAAGGCAGTGAACGACTCGCTCGGCCATGATCAAGGAGATGAACTCCTGCGAGTCCTGGCCGATCGCCTTCGACTTGCGGTTCGGCCGGGTGACTTGGTTGCTCGTTTGGGTGGAGACGAGTTCGCGATTCTGCTCGGGTCGTCATCGGACAGCACCGATGCCGAACTCGTGGCCAACCGGCTCGTGGAACTCTTCGATGAACCGGTGATTTTGGCCGGGCAGTCGATTCAGCCGGGAGCGAGCATCGGCATCGCCAGCCTCAGCCCGCCCACCACTGGATCCGAGGTCCTCCGGGCGGCCGACACTGCGATGTACCAGGCGAAAGCGGCGGGTGGATCTCGTTGCGTCACCTTCGATCAGAGCATGCTGCGAAAGGCATACGATCAGCTTCAGCTCGAGGCAGGCTTGCGTCGTGCGCTCGACAGCGGCGAACTCTCGGTCCACTACCAACCAGAAATCGCACTCGACAGCGGCCGGTTCCTCGGGGCAGAAGCGCTTGTCCGATGGGAACACCCGGTTCGCGGCCTGATGCACGCCCGCAACTTCTTGGGCACCGCCGAAGAAGTAGGCCTTCTCTCGGAGATCGGTTCGTACGTCCTGCGAGCAGCCTGTGCAGAAGCGTCGTCGTGGGCCGATCACAACACCCTGGTCCGCGTCAATCTGTCGGCCTCACAACTTCAAGAAGCCGATTTGTTGACGGTGATCGCTGACGCACTGTCGGATGCAGGACTCGAGCCGCACCGACTCTGTATCGAACTCACCGAGGCGTCGATGACTGCAGATCTCGAACGCTCTGAGCATGTGCTCTCCCGCCTCCGCAGTCTTGGTGTCCGCATCGCTCTCGATGATTTCGGCACCAGCTTTGCGTCATTGGCCCACCTCAAGCGCCTCGGCGTCGACACCGTGAAGATCGATCAATCGCTCGTTCGAGATCTCGACAGTCCCGGTTCCGATGATCTCCTCGTCCGGTCGATCGTTTCGCTCGCCGAGGCACTCGACCTCGAGGTCGTGGCTGAGGGGATCGAGACGCAAGCTCAAGCCGAGGCACTGCTTCGGATCGGGTGCACTCGGGCCAAGGGCTATTTCTATGCTCGGCCCATGCCAATCGGTGAGTTGACGAAGCAGCTTTCGATCGACCAGCACTGAGGTCGTTCACCACCAGCGAATGTCGTCCTCAGAGACGAAACTCGCCGGCACGCACGCTGCTGACGACGCCGACCAGTTCGCGGCTGATCGCTGCATCGAGCACGTCCGGATCCACCGAGTTCGCCCACAGTCGGCCGCCTCCATCGAGACGGAGCGCAGCCACTGCGCGCTCCGCCCCCTGGTGACCATATTCGACGGTGATGCCTTCGATCGTGGCCTTGCCGGACGAGTCGGGTGCAGCCATCGACGTCGCGGTTTCGGCCCGGTCCAGAACGGTCACGGAGGGAAGCGATTGCGGTGGGGCGGTCGAGTAGACGCCGAACGAATGCTTGGCTGCATGGCCGCCGTTTCCCTGCACCAGGCCGAACGTGCCAGGTTCGGCCCGTAACGTTCGCACCATGGCGATGAGGGACTGGCCGGCTGCAAAGTTGAGCGGTGCCCCCATGAAACCGAGGCCACCGGTGACCGTCAGAGGACGTTTTGGAGACAGCCCCAACGCAGACGCGGTGTAGCGAACGATCGAAGGGAAGCAGCCGTAGAGGTCGACATGATCGATCGCGTCGATCGGTCCCCAGCGCTCGACGACGAGCGCAGCAGCGGCATCGAGGCCGGGCACGGTGTCGATCCGCTCCCGGAGCAGGAACGAGTCGGAGTCGCTCGCCCGGATCGTGTCATGAAGGTAGACACGGTGGTCGTGTGCGACCCCGAGACGGTCGGCCGCTGCGCTGCTGCACACGACCAGCGCTCCAGCCTGATCGACGCGGTTGTTGGCACACATCGCCTTGGTGTAGGGCCACGACACCATCCGGTTGTCCGCTGCGGGTGTGCGAATCGCCGCAGCGTCCATCGAGCGGACATCGATGTCGGGGTTGCTGGCTGCGACAGCGCTGTACCCGGCCCACAGCTCCGCTGCGCGGTCGCGCGCCTCGTCGAGGGATTCGCCCGCTCCGGCGCGCAGCGCGCTGTCGAATATGGCGTAGGTGTTTCTCGGCAGCTCACCCCCGCGCTCGACTGCATCGGACCGACCCATCTCGAGCGGGGTTCCCCACTGCTCGGGATCTTCCATCTCGGAGTCGTCTCGTGTTGTCACCTCGCGACCAGCGGTACGAAGCGCATCACGGGTGCGGTTCGCTTCGCCGCCGACGAAGACGGCAACGTCGATCTCTCCGGCAACGATCCGCTGCCCGAGCTCACCCAAAAATGCAACCGGCGTGTCACCACCCCACGTCGTGACGATGGTGTGAGCGGTCGGACAACCGATCTCGTGGGCAACGGCTGCAGCCGCATTGCGATGTCGATGGATGCCGCCCACGACCCCGACCGTTTCGACTGCCGACGGCGCAACGCCGGCGTCACCGAGGGCATCGATCGTGGCACGGGTCATCAGATCGATGGCATCGGCAGGGTGATCGACATCAGGCGTTCCGTTGGCGATCTGGGCTCGGCCGACGATGACAGGGGTGCGGGGATCAACAACGACGCAGTTGGTCATGAGGCGTAGGGTAGGGCGGCGCGAGGGCATGGGAGGCACCGTGGAGCTCGAACCCGATCGAATCCTGCTGACCGACCGAGTAGCGGTTGTGACCGGTGCGGGGGGAGGGATCGGAGCGGCCACGGCTGTCGCGTTGGCTCGGTTCGGTGCCGACCTCGCTGTATGTGATCGAGACGAGGACGGATTGGCGGCGACCACCGCACTGGTCGAGGCCGCAGGACGCCGAGTCAGAGCTGAGGTTCTCGATGTGCGAAACGCCGATGCAGTCGACAGCTTTCTGGCAGCCACTGCTCACGCCTTGGGCCCCGTCGGGATCGTCGTCAACAACGTCGGAGGCGGCTTTCACGCTGCGTTCGGCGAGGTGTCCGCCGGGGGTGAGGCGGCCCTCGTGGCCGAGAACTTCACCACGGTGACCAACACCGTGCGGGCTGCGCTGCCCCACCTCACCGAAGGTGCTTCCATCGTCAACGTCACCTCGGTCGAGGCTCATCACGCGTCGCCTGGTTTCGGGGTCTACGGGGCGATGAAGGCAGCCGTCGAGCAGTTCACCAAAACACTCGCGCTCGAACTCTCGGGGCGGGGCATACGCGTCAATGCGGTTGCACCCGACATGATCCCGACGCCCGGCGACACCGAGCTCGCAGTTGCGAGCGGTGCGATGTCCACCGAGCACCACGCCACGCCCCTCCGACGTGTCGGATCACCCGAGGAATGTGCGGCGGTGATCGTCTTCCTCGCCTCCGACCTTGCAAGTTTCGTGACCGGCGCAAGCGTGCCGGTCGACGGGGGGACCACCGCCGGTGGGCCATGGAAGGTTGCACTCGACGACACGTTTCGGATGTGACCGGCACACGGCCGGGATACTCGCGATCGATTCGAAACCCGAGGAGATCGTCAGCCTTCGATGAAGGCGCGGATCTCCTCTGCCGCTCGACCCGGATGGGTGAACGGCCCGAAGTGGGTCTCGCCGTCCCAGCACTCGAAGACGGCGCCCGGGATCTGTGCAGCAGCAAGCGGGGCGAACATGGCGGGTGCGTCGCCGTCGGTCGATCCGACCAGCCGGACGTCGGCGTCGATCGCAGCGACCCGGTCGAAGAGGGTGCCGTCGGCGTTTGCAAACGTGGCGGCCTCCGACTCCGGTGCGCACTTGAGCGACACGCCGTCGGCGTCGGGTCGAAAACCGAACCTGACATAGTCGTCCAGTACCGATGGATCGATGGCATCGAACGGCGGCCGCGAACGGTAGCGATCGATCGCAGCGTCAAAGGATTCGAATGTGGCCCGACGCTTTCGGGCCCCCTCGATGAGTGGGCTCGGGCCCCGTTTGTCGATTCCGGGGAAGACGATCGGCTCGAACAACCAGGCTCGCCGGATGCTTGTCGGGCGGCGGAGTTCGGTTCCGAGGATGACCGCTCCGCCCAGTGAATGACCGACGAAATCGAGCGGCTCATCGATCTCGAGCGCCTCGAGGACGGCACACAGATCGTCGACCATGCCGGCCCACTCGAACCGCCCGTTCGTCGGGGATGTGGAATCACCATGACCGCGCAGGTCGATGGCAAGGCACCGTCGAATGTCGAGAAGGCTCTCGGCGATGCGACGGTAGCAGTGGCCGTGGAAGCCGGTGGCGTGGACGAATACGAGAGGAGGCCCCTCACCGCCGAGCTCGTGGAACGCGACCGAGACTCCGTCGCTCGAGGCGACGTACTGGGTTCGACTCTGCCCGTTCACGAGTCGCTCGGCGGTTCGGGCCGCATGCGGTGGAGCGGCTCTCCTACGGGGCCTGGTGCGTCGAGGCGGGCCATGCGGGTGACTCTATGACCTCCACCGTCGAAGGGAGAGATCCACATCTAGCGAAGGACCAGCGCTGCCCACTCACCCTCGACCTGGCGAGTGTCGATCTGGCGTTCGTGGGCGGCGCAGACCCGCGCCTCCTGTTCACCCTGAAGGATCCCGCCCACCACGAGGGTCGCGAACTCGGCTGTGAGCAACGGGCCGAGGTGCTCGTGGAGATCGATTGTCATGTTGCACAGCCCGACATCGAAGTGGCCCTTCACCTCGCATGCATCACCCATCGAGAAGCGGACGCGATCGGCAACCTGGTTGGCAGCGCAGTTGACAGCAACCGCATCAGCAGCGGCTGGGTCGGTGTCGACTGCGGTGACACTGGCGCCGAGGAGCGCAGCAGCGATCGCCAACACGCCGCTGCCGGTACCGAGATCCACGACGCGGCTCCCGGACGAGACCAGTCCGGGTAACAGGCCGAGCAGGAGTCGGGTCGACGGGTGGCTCCCGCTACCGAAGGCAGCCCCCGGATCGATCACCAGGTTGGCCGCGTCCGGAACGGTGTCGAGCCAGGGTGGACGGATCACGAACGGACCGGCCCGGTACACCTCGGCGAAGGCGCGCCAGGCATCGAGGCCTTCGCGATCGTCGACCTGGAGGCATGTCGCCCCGAGACGTTTGGCGGCGAGCAAGGCGGCTGCCTCGTCGTCGAAGGCTCCTCGTAGCACACCGTCGAGTTCCTGCACACCGATGGCCCCAAGGGCCCACAGCGTGTCAACCAACAGATCGACCTCGCTCCCCGGGCGATCGGGTGCGCACGTCACGTCGACCAGATGATGCACGCTCAGAGTGTCTCGCCCTCGTTGCCCTGCTGGCGGAGGAAGCGCTCGAACTCGGCGGCCAGATCATCGGCATCGGGTAGGGCAGCCGCGGTGGAGCGGTCGTAGCGTTCCTCGAGGCGACGGACGTAGAGGGTAACCTCGTCGTCGTCTTGCATCGCCGCGTCGACGCGGGTTTCCCAGTCCCGGGCGTCTTGGTCGAGGCTGGCCCAGGGGGTGCGCACCCCGGTCACCCGTTCGAAGCGCTCCAGCAAGGCGCGCGACGCCTTCGGGTTGGGGGTGCCAGAGACGTAATGCGGTACGGCGACCCGTAGTGACACGGCAGGCACGCCCTGCGCCTCCAGATGTTGATGCAGCACGCCGATCACACCGGTCGGCCCCTGGTACGAGGGCTGATCGAGACGCATCAGGGTGGCGAGGTCAGGATCGGTCGTCGACCCGGTGATGGTCGGTGGCCGCGTATGGGGGATCTCGGCGATCATCGCACCAAGGGTGATCACCATCGCAGCGTCGACAGCCACTGCGACGTCGTGGATCGTCTCACTGAACGTTCGCCACATCAGATGGGGCTCGACACCGTCGATCAGGACGAGATCCCGAGCGTCGGAGGCGTTGGTCAGAATATGAATGCGGTTGGTCGGCCAGTCGATCACCCGTCGGCCGTCGTCGTCGATGCGGACGACCGGTCGACGCTCGGTGAAGTCGAAGAACGGATCGGCGTCGATCTCGCCGACCGGCAGTGCGTTGCTGCTGCGCAGCGACGCAAGCGCCCCGGTTGCCGCGCCCCCGACGTCGAACAGGCCCTCGAACGCGGTGACGAGCAACGGTGCGCGCAGCGGAGGCAGATCATCGGTCCAGCGGAGAGGGTCCACGCGACCAGCATGCCCGCCCCGGGGTGCGAGTGCCGACCCCAGCTCAGTCGAGGCGCAGGACCCGTCGAGCGTTGTCGCGCAGGAACTTGGGCCACACATCGTCACGGAGCGGCAGATCGCGGAGCTGCTCGAAGATACGGTCGAGGGAAAGGCCCATCGGGAAGTAGCCGGCGTAGATGATCTTGTCGGCGCCCCGAGTATTGGCAAAGTCGATGATCGCCTTCGGGTAGTGCTTCGGAGCGAATGCTGACGTCGAATAGTGGAGGCCGGGCCATTTGAGCATCAGCTTTACAGCAAGGTCCTCCCACGGCTCGCAACCATGGCGGGTCACGAAGGTCAGTTCAGGGAAGTCGTACATCACCTGGTCGATCCGCTCGACATGTTGGGGGGCTGCCGGAACCCGCGGTCCGGGGATCCCGGCGCAACAAAAGATCGGGATGTCGAGTTCACAGCAGAGGGCGTAGAGGGGGTACATGAGCGGTGCGTCGATCGGCACCTGGGGCATCCGGCCGGACGGGAACGCCGTGATCGCCCTGAGCCCGATCTCGTCGTGCAGCCGACGCACCGTGCGGATCGCTTCGACTCCCTGGTTGGGATCGGGCTCGAAGCAGGGGATGAACCGGTCGGGATGCTCGGTCACGCAGCGGAGGCCCTCGCCCTCACCGTCGGGCCGAACACCGACCATGGCGATCTCGACGCCACATCGATCCATGAAGGGAAGGAGCAAATCGGGTCCCTGAGGCGGCTCCTCCAGGGATCCGTCGGCGTTGCGGGCCTGGTCGGAGAACGGCACATCCTTGAACATGTACTGCGCGGGAAAGTTCATGTTGGCCGACTCGGCGTCTTTGAGCGCCCGTTCCAAGAACGCGTAGCGGTCCTTGCCGGTGGTGCCTGCGGTGGTCCCCATCATCGTGTCGATGACGCCGATGCCGTCGGGAAAGGCCATGGATCCTCCCTGGAGCCGAGTGGTGGCCGACCCTACCGTCACCGGTACCGTCGGCCCGAATGAAACCGGAGACGATCACCTTCCTATCGGGTGCAGTGGCCCTGGCGGCTGACCGCTATGGAGACCCGGCAGATCCGCCCGTGGTGTTTCTGCACGGCGGGGGTCAAACCCGACACTCGTGGGGTCGAGCCGCCGCCGCCGTCGCCGACGTCGGCTGGTGTGGGTTCACCATCGACCTGCGCGGGCACGGTGAGAGCACCTGGGACCCGACCGGCGCCTACGGCCTCGACGACTACGCCGGTGACCTTGTCGCCGTGTTCGACCAACTCGGGCGAGAACCGGTGGTGATCGGCGCGTCGCTCGGCGGACTCGCCGCCATCCGCGCCATGGGTGGCCTTCGACCCGGCAGTGGTCGAGGACTGGTGTTGGTCGACATCGTTCCGGCGATGGAGCGGGCCGGGACCGATCGCATCGGCGACTTCCTTCGGGCCCATGTGCAGACCGGGTTCGCATCGCTGGAAGAGGCTGCAGCGGTTGTCGCCGCCTACGCGCCCCGCGCCGATCGATCGATCGATCCTGACGGGCTCCGAAAGAACCTGCGGAAGCGCAACGGTCGCTGGTACTGGCACTGGGATCCGGCCTTTCTCATGTCGGACCCCGACCGTGACCCGGCCGACATCTTCGACCCGGAGATGTTGACCGACTGCGTCCGCCGGATCGCAGTACCCAAACTCCTTGTTCGGGGTCGCATGAGTGACGTCGTCTCCGAAGCGGGCGCCCGCCGGTTCCTCGCCGAGGTTCCCGACGTCGGGTATGTCGATGTTGCCGATGCCGCACACATGGTGGCCGGTGACCGCAATGATGCCTTCCGGACTGCGGTCATCGACTTTCTCGCCGGGGTTGGCTGAACAGCACCGAACGCCTCGGCACCGGGCGTCACGGGCCGAAGAGCAGAACGGGGCTGACGGTGCCCCTGGGCGTCGCGGTAGAGTCGAACGATGCGGACTCGCTTCGCCCGTGCGTACCTCGTCGTCGTCATCGTTGCGACTCACCTCAGCGTTGGTGTGTCCTCGGCAAACGCGGCGGACGCCCTCGATGCTCCGGCCGACTACTACAGCACCGTCGATGCCTCCTCGGCAGCAGCGCTGCGCGTCACCCTGCACGACGTGATCGATGATCACGAACGCGTCCCGTACACGAGTTCGACGCGGACCGACACCTGGGACGTACTCGAGGCCGCCGATCAGGATCCGTCCGATGCCGGGCGGATCCTCGACGTCTACCGCAATGCGTCGTACCCGAAGTTCGGCGCCGGGAACGACTTCTACAACCGTGAACACGCCTGGCCCCGCTCGTACGGGTTCCCGGACAATCTCGTCAGCAGCTATCCCTACAGCGACGCACACGCCCTCTTCCTGTCGGACTCTGGCTACAACTCGTCTCGTGGCAACAAGCCCTACGCCGTGTGCTCATCGGCCTGCGACGAGAAACTGACCGACACGAATGCAGGCATCGGTGGCGGGTCGGGCCTGTATCCCGGGAACTCGAACTGGACGACCGGCGTGGGTGCCACCGGCACCTGGGAGACGTGGGGTGAGCGACGCGGCGACGTGGCTCGGGCGCTGCTGTACCTCGACGTGCGCTACGAGGGCGGCCAGCACAGTGCAGGGATCGACGAACCCGACCTTGTCCTGACCGACGATCGAAGCCTGATCACTGTCTTCGAGTCGAACACCACCGGTACCGCCTACATGGGCCTGCTGAGTGTTCTGCTCCAGTGGCATGCCGACGATCCCGTCGACGACCGAGAGCGAGCCCGCAACGATGTCGTGTTCGCCGCCCAAGGCAATCGGAACCCGTTCATCGACCGCCCGGAGTGGGTTTCGTGCGTGTTCGAATCGTCCTGTGGCGGGGTTGACACCGAAGCGCCAGTGCTTCCCGATGCCCTGAGCGCCGACCCCGGTGACGGGCTCGTGACCCTCTCATGGGCCGCAAGTCCGTCCCCCGACCTTGCGGCCTACACCGTTCATCGGTCCGACGACGCCACGACATGGGTCGCACTGGCATCGACCCCGCCAGGCGTGACGACCTTCACCGACGACACCGTCAACAACGACACGACCTACAGCTACGCCGTCTCGGCGACCGACGACAGCAGCAACGAGTCACCATGGACCTCCACGGTCTCGGTGACCCCACGTGCCGACGAGGGTGGAACCGATCCGTGGATCAACGAGTTCCACTACGACAACAAGGGCAGGGATGCCGGTGAGTTCGTCGAGATCGCCGGTCCCGCGGGAACCGATCTGAACGGATGGACACTGGTCGGCTACAACGGCGCCAACGGCTCGGCGTACCAGACCGTTGGACTGCAGCGTGTGCTGGCCGACCAGCAGAACGGGTTCGGAACCGTCACGGTCGACCTCGGCACGATCCAAAACGGCGCCCCCGACGGTCTTGCGCTCGTCGACAGCGAGGGTCGAGTAGTCGAGTTTCTCTCCTACGAGGGCGACCTGCTCGCCACGAGTGGGCCGGCTGCGGGCCAGACCGCCCTCGACATCGGCGTGTCCGAATCGGGATCGGACCCCAAGGGCCGCTCGTTGCAGCGGGTCGGCACCGGGCAACGGGCTGCCGACTTCTCGTGGCAGCCTCCCGCGATCGACAGTCCGGGAGTCCCCAATGCCGGCCAGACCTTCTCCAACGGGGGCGGTGGGGATGACACAACACCACCGTCGACCCCCACCGGGCTCACAGCAGCAGCCGGCGTCGACGACGTGTCGCTCACCTGGGATGCGGTCACCGCATCCGATCTTGTCGGCTATCACGTGCTTCGGTGGTCGAACGGGGCCACCGAGCCTGAACGTCTGACGACAACCCCGGTGGCTGCGACGGTGTGGATCGACTCCGGGGCGTCCAACGGGAGTTCCGTCACCTACGCAGTGACCGCCGTCGATTCCTCCGGCAACGAGAGCCCAGCCAGTGGCTCGATTGCGCCTCCGGTCGCAGCCTTCACTTCGGCGGTGACCGACCTCGACGTGACGCTCACCGATGCGAGCAGTGACATCGATGGTGCGATCGTGTCGAGGTCATGGGACTTCGGCGACGGCGCCACCTCATCGGCGACAAACCCGTCCCACCGCTATGGGGTCAGTGGGAGTTACCTGGTCGTCTTGACCGTGGTCGACGATTCCGGCTCATCGGCGAGTACGAGCCAGACCGTCACCGCGGGTTCACCGGTGGCCGAGTTGACCGTGGTCTCGATGACCCCGAGCCGTCTTGCCCAGAACACGACCACCGATGTGACGGTCAGCGGGACCGGGTTTGTCGACGGTGCAACCCTCTCCTTCGTCGGAGGGAGTGGGCCGGCGCCGACCGCCTCCAGGGTGGTCGTGGTCGACGGTGACACGCTCACCGCCACCATCCGAATCAAGGCTGGGGGTCCCGGCAAGATCCGCCGGTGGGACGTGGTGGTGACCAACCCGGACGGAACCTCGGCCGTGCTCACCGATGGACTCGTCGTCGAACCCTGAGCGGTGACGGTGCAGCCTGTTCGTCTCTGCGGTTGACAATCGCCACGCTGGCGTTACCCTCTAGAACCGTGAAGCGCCTGTCCCTGTCCCTGCTTCTTCTCATGTAGGCGAGCGCCCCATACCGGCGCTCGCCGAACCCCTCGTGCCCTCGTGGCTCGGGGGGTTCTGCGCTTTTCAGTACCCTTTTCGCCAGCCACCCCGTGAGGGAGAGACCCATGACGACCATGCCTTTCGAAAAGTACCGGCCCTATCCGGCCGTGGAACTTTCCGATCGAACCTGGCCGGATGTCCGACTCGAGACCGCCCCGATCTGGTGCTCGGTCGACCTTCGAGATGGGAACCAGGCGCTTGTCGACCCCATGGACAGCACCCGCAAGCGCCGCATGTGGGATCGACTTGTTGCGATCGGTTTCAAGGAGATCGAGGTCGGGTTCCCGGCTGCCTCCCAGACCGACTTCGACTTCGTTCGGGAACTGATCGAGGATGACCTGATCCCCGACGACGTCACGATCCAGGTCCTGACCCAGTGCCGCGACGACCTGATCACCCGGACGTTCGAGTCGATCGCAGGCGCAAAGAACGCCATCGTGCACTTCTACAACTCGACCTCGACCACCCAGCGGCGGGTCGTGTTCCGCACCGATCGTGCCGGGATCATCGACATTGCGGTCGGCGGGGCGCGGCTTTGCAAAGAACTGCGCGATGCCACCCCACATCCCGAGCGCATTCGCTTCGAGTACTCGCCAGAGTCCTACACGGGCACCGAACCCGAGTTCGCCGTCGACGTCTGTGAAGCGGTCATGGACGTCATCGAACCCACGCCCGACAATCCGCTGATCTTCAACCTGCCGGCCACGGTCGAGATGTCGACCCCAAACCTGTACGCCGACATGATTGAACGCTTCTTGCGCGACGTGAAAAATCGCGACGCGATCATTCTCTCGCTGCACCCGCACAACGATCGCGGCACAGGGGTTGCAGCGGCAGAGCTCGGAATGATGGCCGGCGCCGATCGAGTCGAGGGCACCCTCTTCGGCAACGGCGAACGCACCGGCAACGTCGATGTCGTGACGATCGCGCTGAACCTGTTCACCCAGGGCGTCGACCCCGAACTCGACTTCTCCGACATCGAGGAGGCGCGCCGGGTGTTCGAGTTCTCGAACCGGATGACCGTGCCGGACCGCCAACCGTATGTCGGTGATCTGGTGTTCACCGCGTTCTCCGGATCGCACCAGGATGCCATCAAGAAGGGCATGGCCGACATCTACGACGTGCAGCCGGGCGAGCCGCTCGAAGGTGAGTACGACGTGTGGGATGTGCCCTATCTGCCGATCGATCCACGGCATCTCGGCCGCAGCTACGAGGCGGTGATTCGGGTGAACAGTCAGTCGGGCAAGGGCGGTGTTGCCTACGTGCTGCTGCACGAGTACGGGCTCGACCTTCCCCGGCACCTGCAGGTTGACTTTGCCAAGAAGATCCAGGCTGTCACCGAAGACACCGGTACCGAGATCACCTCCTATGAGATCCAGCGCCGGTTCATGGCCGAGTACGTCGAACCAGACAGTCCGAGCGTCGAGATCATCGGGCATCGATCCTCGAGTGACACGCTCGAGTCGGGCACCACCACCCTCGAGGCCAAACTGATCGTCGACGGTGCTGAACAGATGGTGCAGGGGGAGGGAAATGGACCCATCGACGCGTTCGTGCACGCATTGCACACTGCTGGGCTGTTCGACGGCAAGATCGTCGACTACACCGAACACACGATGGGGACGGGCTCCGATGCCACCGCCGTCGCCTACGTCGAGGTCGACACCGGGGCGCGCGACACAACCTGGGGGGTTGGCCTCCACGAGTCGATCGTGTCGGCCTCGCTTCGCGCCATCGTGTCGGCGGTCAACAACCTGAACCGCTGACGACGACTGCTTCCCCTGCCCCCGCCTAGGCTCGCCGACATGACGACGACGAACCGCAATCGCCTCGCCTCGATCCTGCTCTGCGTGATCGGACTGTTCGCCGTCTCGTGCGGCAGCCCCAACGACACAGCGACCGGAGGCGATGTATCGACAGGGGACGCGGCGGCCGAGACAGCAGACGACACTGCTGCGACGGCGGCCGAGTCCGATGAGGCGGACGAGGACAGTGCCGACGAGGCAGCCGACACCGATGCTTCGGCAGAGGCCTATTGCAGGGCCAAAGCACAGGCCGAAGCGCTCCTCGACGACGTCGATCCGTTCGACCCGGAGTCGGTCGAGATCGCGATACGCAAACAAATCGAACTCATCGAGGCCGCCATCGACCTCGCCCCCTCTGCGATTCGAGACGACCTCCGCATGCTCCGGCAGAGCTTCGACGACTACGTCGAGGTACTGGAGGAGAACGGATGGGATCTCTTCGCCGCCTCTGCTGCCCTCGAAGAACTCGACGCCAGGCCCGGCCCTGAGGCCGCCGAAGACCGACTCGATGCGTGGGAGGACGCCAACTGCGAGGGTGCGGACGACGACACCGATGACGAAGACGCCGTTGGCGACGATCCCTTCGCCAGCCCCGAGGCGCTCGAGGCGATGTTGTCGAGCGAAGCCGGCCGAGCATTGATGATCGAAAGCATGATCGAAGACGGCGAGCTCAGTGCCGAACAAGCCGCCTGCCTGCTCGACAACCTCGATGTCGAAGCGTTGGTGGCGCTCGCCACCGGCGACGAACCCAGCCCGGAGATCTTTGGGCTGTTCCTCGAGGTCGCCATGGTGTGCGGTCTCGAAGACATGTTCGGGTTCGACGAGCCAGCGGGCACGTCGGGAGACGAGTCGCCCCCCGACGTCGAGGTCATCGAGGCGATGCTTGCTACCGAGTCTGGTCGAGCACTGATCGTTGAAGGCATGATCCAAGACGGTCAGCTCACCGCTGACCAGGCTGTGTGTCTGCTCGACAACCTTGACCTCGAGACCCTGGTCATCCTGCTCAACGAGGAGGACGAGGAACCACCGCCCGAGGTTGTAGTCAGCCTGCTGCTCCTCCTCGACACCTGCGAGCTGGGAGACCTGTTCGCCGAGTGAGTCGACTCGCTCGGCAGTGGGTCGGTGGGGCAGGGTAGAGGCCATGGCCTTCACGCTCATCCGGATCAACCACGTCCACCCCGACCCTGTCGACGGGACCGAGATGAGTGACCGGTATCGTGCGGCCCTCGACATCGCCGAGTTCCTCGACGAACGCGGGCTCAACGCAGTGCAGCTCGACGAACACCATGTCAGCAGTACCGGGTGGTCGCCAACGCCGATGATGACCGCCGGCATGATCGTGTCGCGTACCGAGCACGTGCTCTGCTTGATCGGTGCGCTTCTGCTGCCGCTGCACGACCCGATCCGGGTCGCCGAGGATCTGGCCGTGCTCGATCTGGTGAGCAAGGGCCGCATCGTCGTCACGGTCGGTCTCGGCTATCGACCGGTCGAATACGCAGCGATGGGCAAGGAATGGTCCGAACGGGGCCGCATCCTCGACGAGAGCCTCGACGTCTTGCTCAGAGCGTGGACCGGAGAGCCGTTCGAGCACAACGGCGAGATGGTGCAGGTCCTGCCGAAGCCGTTCAGTGAACCGCACCCAACCCTCATGATCGGTGGGTCGGCAAAGGCATCGGCCCGGCGAGCCGTGCGCCTCGGTCTCCCGTTCTCGATGGGTGGAAACAAGCAGGACGTCAAGGCGTACTACGAGGAGCTGTGCGTGCAGGCGGGCATTGCCCCGTTCGTCATCTGCCCCGAGGAGGCTCCCCAGATCGTGATCGTGGACGACCCCGACCGGGCCTGGGCCGAGCACGGGCAGCACTTCCTGCTCGAGGCGCAGACCTATCACGGGTGGCAACAGCCCCACCAGAAGTCGGTTGTCCACTCCCATGCCACCACCGTCGCCGAACTGCGCGACGAGGGGATCTACCGCTTCTACACCCCTGACCAGGCAGTCGAGCACGCTCGGGAGAAGGGGTCGCTCTCGCTACACCCACTGTGTGGTGGCATGCCGATCGACGTGGCGTGGCGGTGCGCCGAACTTGCCGCCGATTCGGTGCTCCAGGCCGACCAGTGACCGACTGGGTGACGCTCAGCGCTCGCGGCGGGCTTGCGTGTCACGACCTTGTCGGCTGGATGATGTGGGACGAGCGCGCAAAGGCAACCTTTGTCGACCTCGGCATGCCCAACCCGGACGCCTGGATCATCGCGTGGCGGCTCGCCACACTCGGCGACAGCCCACCTCCGGTGATGGCAGCGATGACGTATTCGATCAACCCCTCGATCATCGAGCGGGTGGCGGCGACGGTTCGGTCCCGCATGACCCACACGCAGGTGCTCGAGGCACTCGACGATGCCGTCGTCCCGGGACTCGAATCGATTGCTCCCGGGCTTGCTGCTGGGTTGGGCGGTGTGGCGGACGATCTCTGGCGGGCTGTCGACGCAACGTTCGGTGGCGCCCGACCGATGTTCGCTGCCGCCCGTGCTCTTCCCCGCAACGGCCGAAGCGCCGCCCTCTCGGCCTGGCATGCAGCGCATTGCATCCGTGAGCTTCGTGGTGACACTCACTGGGCGATCCTGGCGTCGGAAGGCATCGACGACGTACAGGCGGGCCTGCTGCACTCAGCGATGATCGATGTCGACGACTACGGCGACGAGGAATGGATTGCCCGCAGTCGAGGGGCTGACGACGCTGCCGTCGAGCGGGCCTGGGCTGCGCTCACCACCAGGGGCTTCGCGCTCGACCGGCACCTCACGGACGCCGGTCGAGCGTTGCGACTCGACATCGAGCGTCGCACCGATGCAGTGACCGCCCCGGTATGGCAAGAGGTCGGCGAGGCGATGACACTGCAGTTCCTCGACCTCGTCGAGCCACACCACGATGCTTTTGTTGCCCGTATCGACGCCACGGCAGGGCCTCGATGGATGCCGGCAGTGCGTGGCCCAAGGCCGACCTAGCGCAGCAACCGCAAGCGCACCGTCTTCGGCGGCGGGAACGGCGGCTCTTCCAGTCAGGACAGGACGTCTTGGGAAATGATCGTCTTCATGATCTCGCTCGTGCCGCCGTAGATCGTGGCAACCCGCGCGTCGGCGTAGGCAACACCGATCGGATACTCCGACATGTAGCCGTACCCGCCGAAGAGCTGAAGGCATCGGTCGGTGATGCGGTTCTGGAGTTCGGTGGCGTACAGCTTGGCCTTGGCAGCATCGGCAGCCGAGAGTCCGTTCTCGACATGGTCGACGATGCACCGGTCCATGAAGGCACGGGCAACGGTGACCTCGGTGGCGCACTCGGCCAGCACGAACTTCGTGTTCTGGAACGCAGCGATGGGCTGTCCGAAGGCGGTGCGGTCCTTCACGTAGTCGACGGTCCACCGCACTGCCGCCTCGGCAACGGCAACGCCGTTGATCGCAAGCGAGAGCCGTTCCTGGGCCAAGTTGAAGCTGAGGTACTCCATCGCCTTTCCCTCGTCGCCGAGCAGGTTGGTCTTGGGTACTCGCACGTCGGTGAAGAACAGCTCGGCGGTGTCGGCCGACTTCTGGCCGATCTTGTCGAGGTTGCGACCCCGTTCGAAGCCGGGCATCCCCCGCTCGACCACGAGCAGCGAGAGCCCGTCGCGCCCCTCGCCGGTGCGCACCACGGTGACGACGAGATCGGAGTTGATTCCGTTGGTGATGAAGGTTTTGGCACCGTTGACGACGTATTCATCACCGTCGGCGACTGCGGTGGTGGCGATGGAGGCAAGGTCTGAACCGGTGCCTGGTTCGGTCATTGCGATCGCCAGGATCTTCTCGCCAGACGCGATGCCGGGCCACCAGCGATCCTTCTGCTCATCGGTGCAGTAGGCGATGAAGTACGGCGAGACGATGTCGTTTTGCAGGCCGATGCCGTTTCCTGCGCCACCCATGCCGGCGTAGGCGAGTTCTTCACTGACGACGGCATTGAATCGGAAGTCGTTGCTTCCGCCACCACCGTGGGACTCCGGCATGTTGAAGCCGACGAACCCGTGCTGCCCGGCCTTGGCGTAGATCTCACGGTCCATGATGCCGGCCTTCTCCCACTCGTCGAAATGCGGCTGCATTTCCTCGGCGATGAAGGCGCGAACGGCGTTGCGGAAGAGGTCGTGAGTTTCGTCGTAGATCGACGTCGGCATGAACACTCCTTGTCGGGACGGCACCGGCGTGCCGTGGATCGGCGCAGTCGTGAGACGCTACATCCCGCTCGGCGTGACAGCCCCGCCGGGTGGCCGCCGTATCGGTCAGATGCGGCGATCGTGCCCGTCCCAGTAGGGAGCTTTGAGCGTGTCGAGATACAGCTTGCCGTTGGGCTGGCGTGGAAGTCGGTCGTGGATATCGATCGACCGCGGCACTTTGTGGCGGCCGAGTCGCTCACGGGCGAAGGCGAGCAATTCGTCGGTGTTGGTTGTTTTGCCCTCGGCGCACTCGACCGCAGCTTTGACCTGTTCACCCCACTCCTCGTCGGGGATACCGAAGACAGCGGCATCGACGATGGCTGGGTGTTCGAGCAACACCTGTTCGACCTCGGCCGGATACACGTTGACACCGCCGGTGATGATCATGTTGGTTGCGCGATCGGCGAGGAAGATCCAACCGTCGTCGTCGACTCGACCCATGTCGCCCATCGTGAACACGCCGGGCCGCAGGTAAGCGGCCGCAGTTTTGTCGGGCGCATTCCAATACGAGAACGGTTGATCGCGACCGGGCGTGTGACAGAACAGGCGACCGACTTCGCCAGGAGGCAACCGGGCGTCGGCATCGTCGACCGCAAAGACCTCGAACCCCGGCACCGGCCGGCCCACGGTTCCGGGATGCTGCAGCCACTCAGCGCTGTCGACCCGGGTGAACACGCCAGCCTCCGATGTGCCCCAGTATTCGACCAGAATCGGACCGAGCCAGTCGATCATGCGCTGCTTCACGACCGGTGCGATCGGTGCGGCACCGTGAAGCACAACCTCGAGCGACGAGAAATCGCCGGCGCGCTGGTCGTCGTCGAGGCGGAGCATGCGCACCATCATCGTCGGAACCAGATGGGTGCGGCGGACCTGTTCGGCTTCGATCAATGCCACGGTTCGGGCGGCGTCGAAGCGACGCATGATCCGAAGCGTTGCTCCGTTGCACAGGTCGAAGAACGCGAATCCACCAACCGCTGCGTGGTAGGCGGGTCCGGTGACGAGGTGCACCCCGTCACCGTCGAGGGCGACGTCGGTGCCGGCCGTGGATTGGGCACGCAGCATCTCCGACACCGTTGCGGGAATCGCCCGCTTGACTCCCTTCGGGTGGCCGGTGGTTCCCGAGGTATAGGAAAACCGAGAGCCGGGTGGACCGTCGGATGGGAACGGTGCGGTGTCACCGGCTGCCACCAGCGCCTCGAACTCGGGGCCGAACCGAACGACGGCGCACTCGGTGGGCAGCAGAGGTGCGAGTTCGTCCTCTGCGAAGACGAGGGTGAGGTCGGCATCGGACACCACATAGTCGACCTCGGCCGGCGACAGCAGCCCATTGATCGGTACGAGCCAGGCCCCCGACACCAGCGCAGCCAGATACAACTCGAAATACTCGGCCCGGTTCTCGGTGAGGACACCAACATGTCCGCCCACCGGCACGCCGGCTGCTCGCATGGCGTGTCCGAGCCGTGTCGCTCGCTCATACAGCTCACCGAACGTCCGGACCGTCCCGAAGTCGTCGACGAGTGCACGACGATGCGGATCGTCGGTCGCGATGTCGAGGAACATCAGCCGCCTGTCGTCGACCAGTGCCAGGGTTCGCTGGGAAGGTTGAAGAACCCGAACTCGGGAGCGATCTCCGAGAGGGCGCGAAAGACGCTGCAATCACGGCAGCGGATGACCCGTCCGTCGAGGGTGAAATCGATCGCCAAGCCCAGTTCGTGCTGACTCAGACCGGGGCGAGCGGTAGGGGGCCGACACTGGCTGGCCGGCATCTCCCAAATGGCGTACTCGGAGGTGCCGCAGTTGGCCCGCCGCAGGCGGATCTGGCTGTCGATACTGCGATAGCCGCCGCCCGAGAGCTCGAAGCCGCGCGCCGACATGGCGGCCAGGATGCCGCGAACATTGTCTGCGATCAGTGCGTTGACCACGATCCCGTCGACCGTCACCAGTTCGATGTCGGCCCCGTCGGGAATGGTCACCTTCCCGCCGGCCGGGGGCAACCGGCTCGCGATTGCATCAGCGATGCGCTGCTCCTCGACGCGGATCTCCTCGGCGAGTGATGCCTCGAGTTGGGCGAGTGCTGCGGCCTCGCCGAGCCGCCGCTCCTGACGGGCGAGGGCAGCAAGCAAGAGGGTCTCTTCCAGCGCTCGGGCTGCAGCAAGCTCGTCGAGCCTGTCTTCCATCGCATCCCGGTACGTCGCAGCATCGACCCGGGCCTGTTGCGCCACCTCCCGTTGGAGCTCCAGCTCGGCACCAATCGTGCGTAGCTCGTCGAGTACGTCGAAGCTGTTTCCTGCTCCGATGTCGGCGAGTGTCTCGGCCCGGCTCGACTGCCACGGATCGTCACCGAGTGCGTCGAGATGATCGAAGCCCTGGAACGACACATACGAGTTGATCGCTGCATCGCGGAGCTCGAGGCGCGTGCGCTGCTGGAGGGACTCGAGGGCCATGATCGCACGATCGGCCTCTTCGGCTGCCGCTTCGGCGTCGGCGACCGCTCGCATAGCAGCGTCGACGGCTGCCTGTTGGCCGTCGACATGTGCCTGCGCCGCTGCGAGTGCCGCTTCGAGTTCTTCGACCTCGGCCAACTCGACCTCGAGCTCGACGGCCAGCGCCGCCGCTTCCTCCTGGACGGTCTTGCGCTCGTCTCGGAGTTCATCGGGCGTGGCCGCGGACGCAACGGTAGCGATTCCGGCAAGCCCCAGGATCGACGCGATGAAGACGACGACTCGTCGTTGTGGGGATGTCGACGAGGGGAGCAGGGGTGTCGTGGTCGGCCGCAACACAGCCCACGAGAGTACCGGTCGCCGCTCGACGCGTCACCCCGTCAGACCGTGCCGTCGACTCGAACTCCGTGTGGAATCGTGCGGGGAGCGGCGTTGAGCGCCTCCATGGCGAACCCGGCTGCTTCTTTGTAGCGGGCCATGAAGTGCTCGACCTCGTGGCGGGGCATGACATCGTCGATGTTGTCGAAGTACCCCCCACACCGATCGTCAACCTCACCGAGGATCGCCATGGGTCCGTGACCGCGGTTGCGAAGGACGAGGGCAGACACATCCTCGTGCAGTTGCTCCTCGAAGGCAGCAAGCGCGTCTGGGGTCACACCGTGCCGAAGGAACTGCGCGCCGAGCACGCGTGCGTCGACGATTGCCTGACTCGCTCCGTTGGACCCAACGGGGTACATCACATGGGCTGCATCGCCGATGAGGGCCATGCGGCCATCGAGCCAGGTCGGAGCTGGATCGCGATCGACCATCGGGAACTCCCACACGGTTTCGGCCCGTTCAACGAACGACGGCACATCGAACCAGTCCCACACCCAATCGGTGAAGTGGGGGAGAAAGGTGGATTTGTCGACCTCTCGATTCCACCCTGCGCTGGAGTCCCAGCCGGCCGCTGTGTCGAGCTTCAGTTCGAGCAGCCAATTTTGACGCTGAAGACCGGTGACGGGGTTGATCGGTCCGATCGGATAGTGCACAAAACGCTGGTCGAGGTTGCCGACGAGCATGAACGAGGCTCCAGTTCGGACAGGCGGCCCAAAGGCCGTGCCTCGCCACAGCATCATGCCTCCCCAGCGCACCGCGCCCTCGTTGGGCAGGAGTTGGCGGCGCGCTCCAGAGTTCAAGCCGTCGGCCGCGATGAGGATGTCGGCATCGACCTCGACGGTGCTGCCACCCTCCCGGTCCTCGAACGTGGCCGTGATGCCGTCGGCGGTGTTTCGGTACCCGACCAGGCGGTGGGCCTCCACGACTGCCTCGGTCCCACAACGCCGCCGCACCTCGTCCAGCAACAGGAGCTGCAGCTCACCCCGATGAACCGACCATTGGGGCCACTGGTAACCGGCCAGGAGACCTCGGGGTTCAGACCAGATGTCGTTCCCGCCTCGGCCCACCAAGGCCCACTCCTGCGTGGCGATCCCGATCTCGGACAGCCGGTCGGCCACCCCGAGATCGGTCAGTTCGCGAACGGCGTTGGGCAGCAGGTTGATCCCGACGCCGAGTGGCAGGATCCGACGCGACGACTCGAACACCCGGACCGGTACACCGATCTCGTGGCAGGTGAGGGCCATGGTGAGCCCGGCGATCCCACCTCCTGCAACGACGACGGTCATGATGGATCAGATCCGTTCGAAGTAGCGCTGCATCTCCCAGTCCGTGACGGCTGCTTCGGCCGCAGCAACCTCGGTGCGGAGATGATGGGTGTAGTGATCCACGACTGTGTCGCCGAAGAAACGGCGAGCAGCACTGCTGGCCTCGAACCGGTCGACCGCATCGCGCAACGTCGATGGGACCTGCTCGAGCCCGGTGGCGGTGTAGACGTCACCGGAGAACTCCGCAGGCGGTTCGATCTGATTACGAATACCGTCGAGACCGCTTGCGATCGCTGCGGCGAAGGCGAGATACGGGTTGGTGTCACCACCGGGAATGCGGTTCTCGATCCGAAGGCTGGCGCCTGAACCAACGACACGGAACCCGGCGGTGCGGTTGTCGGTCGACCACGCAATCTTCGTCGGCGCCCAGGACTGCTCTTGGTAGCGCTTGTAGGAGTTGATGGTGCCGGCCACGAATGGCATGAGGTCGGCAGCGTGGTGCATCCACCCACCGAGGAACCACCGAAAAAGGTCCGAGCGGCCGTCGGCGTTGGCCATGGCATCGTCAGCGGCGGCAAACGCGTTGCGGTCGCCGTTCCACAGCGACAGGTGGATGTGGCAGCTGTTGCCGGGCTGGGCTGCATCGGGCTTCGCCATGAACGTGACCGACACCCCCATGGCATCGGCGAGTTCTTTCATCGCCTGTTTCATCACGACGTGACGGTCGGCCATGGTGAGTGCGTCGGCAAAGCGGATGTTGAGCTCGTGCTGCCCCACCGCAGCCTCACCTTTGGAGTTCTCGACTGGCACGCCGCTGTCACGGAGGGCTCGGCGTGCTGCTCCGACATAGTCCTCGACCCGACTCGCCTGCAGGAGGTGATAGTCCTCGACATACCAACCCGCCGCCTCGAGATCGCGATAGCCCTTGGTGTAGGCATCGCGATAGGAGTCGCGAAACAGGAAGAACTCGAGTTCGCTCGCCGCCGCAGCGCTGAATCCCTCGGCGGCAAGTGCCTCGATCTGCGTCTTGAGAATCGACCGCGGGGCGACCGCGACCGGCTCGTGGGTCGCATCGTCGATCACATCGCAAAGGACGAAGGCGGTACCCGTGGTCCATGCCGCCTCCCGCAGGGTGGCGAGATCGGGGACGAGATGGACATCGCCGTACCCCCGCTCCCAGTTGGCGAAGGCGTATCCCTCGACCGGCTCCATCTCCATGTCGACCGTGAGGATGTAGTCGCAGAAGTGGGTGCCGTCGTCGGCACACGAGTCGACAAAGAACTCGGCATCGAATCGCTTGCCCATCGTGCGGCCGTAGTGGTCGGTGAAGCCGACCACCACCGATTCGATCGACCGGTCGGCGGTTCGAGTTCGGAGTTCAGCGAGGTCCATGGCAGAGATCTTTGCTCAGTCGAGTTGCCCGGCGCATGCTGCCTCGAAGATCTGAGCGGCGAAGGCACGATCGACTGGAATGGGGTTGGTTGCCGCCGACGGGTCGTCGATCGCGGCGGCCGCGATCGCTTCGACGGCGGCTGCGTCGACGCCGAGCTCGACGAGTGTGTCGGGGACGTCCATCGAGGCGCGCATCGCCATGATGTGGTGGAGGAAGCCGTCGAAGCCACCCGCAATGCCCGTGTAGGCCGCCAGCTGTTCGATCGTCGACTCGATCGCAGCGCGATTGGCGACGAGCACGTACGGCATCAACGTTGCATTGGTCATGCCGTGGTGGGTGTCGAATGTCGCACCGATCGGATGTGCCAGTGCGTGCATCGCCCCGAGCCCCTTCTGGAACGCGACGGCCCCCATCCCCGCTGCGGTGAGCATCTGGCCCCGAGCCTCCAGGTCGCCGGGCGAATCGACCGCGACCGGCAGGTGCTCGAGCACCAGTCGGCAGCCCTCCATGCCGATGCCGTGCGACATCGGGTGGTGGGCTGGTGAGCAGATCGCTTCGAGCGAGTGAGACAGGGCGTCGATGCCGGTGCCGACCGTGAGCGTCCGGGGCAGGCCGACCGTCAATTCAGGGTCGGCGATGACGATGGTCGGCAACATCTTCGGGTGGAACACGATCACCTTGCGACGCTGTGTCTCGTCGATGATGAGCCCGGCTCGGCCCACCTCGCTACCCGTCCCTGCGGTGGTCGGCACGGCGATGATCGGTGCGATCGCAGCAGGGTCGGCGCGGGTCCACCGGTCGGCGACATCCTCGAAGTCCCACAGCGGTCGGCTCTGCCCGGCGTGAAAGGCCACGACCTTGCCGACGTCGAGTGCGCTGCCCCCGCCGATCGCGATCACGCCGTCGTGGTCACCGCGCCGGAACATGTCGGTCCCGGCCTCGACGTCGCGGCCGGTCGGGTTCGGGCGGAGGTCGCTGAACAGTCCGTACTCGACTCCCGCATCACCGAGCAGTGACACGATCGACTGGACCGGTGGGAGGTCGACCAGACCTGGATCGGTGACGATCAGCGGCTTGGCGATGGCGGCTTCGACACAGGCGTCGGCGATTTCGACGACACGGCCGACACCGCTGCGGATCTGCGTCGGATAGCTCCAGGTGGTGGTCACGATCGTCAGTCGTTCTTGGCGGTGAGTCCGCCATCGACCGGAATGATTGCGCCCGTGATGAACGAGGCAGCCGGCAGGGCGAGGCTGAGTGTCATGTGGGCGACCTCTTCAGGGTCGCCATAGCGCCGAAGCGCCGTGCGACGACGGGCGAACGTGTCGCGCATGTCGTCGGGGATTGCCTCGGTCATGCCGGTCACGATCGGACCGGGGCAGATCGCGTTGACAGTGATGCCGTGCACGCCGAGATCGATCGCCAACGCCCTGGTGAGTCCGATCACGCCGTGCTTCGCCGAGGTGTACGGCGCCATGTTGCGCTGCGCTCCGATTCCCTCGGTCGACGCGATGTTCACGATGCGACCCTCGCCGCTGGCCTTCAAATCGTCGAGACACGCCCGGATGATGCGCTGGTGAGGGGTCACCATGACCTCGAAGGCCTTGAACCACTCGTCTTCGAATCCAGGGTTGTCGACTGCGGAGCCAGCACCGACGCCGGCGTTGTTGACCACGACATCGACCGGACCGAGTTCGGCACGGATCTCGGCGACGGCAGCGTCGATCGCCTCGGCATCGGTGACGTCGAGGACGACGCCGTGGGCGGTGCCTCCGGCGGCACGAATGCGGTCGACCACCGCCGCCACACGCTCGGCGCCGAGGTCGGTCACGGCGACCTTCGCCCCCTCGTCAGCGAACAGGAACGCGGTCGCACGACCCATCCCCGACGCTGCGCCGGTGATGAGGACGACCTTGCCTTCGACGGAGCGGCTGCGGGTCGTGATGCGGGTCATGTCCGCTGACGGTATTCGGAGTTGTGGATCTGTGCCCACTACCGTCGCCCTATGGAACTCGGACTCACACTGGGCTACTGGAATCGGGCGATGCCCGCCGACCTCGTCGATTGGTTCAAGGCGGCCGACCAACTGGGCTACGACGCGGTGTGGACGGCCGAGTCCTGGGGTTCCGATGCGTTTTCGCCACTGGTGCTGGCTGCCGCCCACACGGAGCACATCAAACTCGGGACGGGTGTGGTGCAGCTGAGTGCCCGTACCCCGGCGGCCACGGCGATGCACGCCGTGACGCTCGACCACATCTCCAACGGTCGGGTGATCCTCGGTCTCGGCGTGTCGGGGCCGCAGGTGGTCGAGGGATGGTACGGCATGCCGTCCCGCCGGCCCCTGGCCCGCACCCGCGAGTATGTCGAGATCCTTCGACGCGCGTTCGAGCGTGAGGGGCCTCTGGAGTTTCAGGGGGAGCACTACCAGCTGCCCTACACCGGCGAGGGATCCGAAGGACTGGGCAAACCACTCAAGATCATGACCCACCCGCTGCGCCAGATCCCGATCTGGATCGGCGCCGAAGGTCCCAAGAACGTGGCCCAGACGACCGAGATCGCCGATGGGTGGCTACCGCTCTACTACTCGCCGTGGCGGCCGGAGGTGTACCACGAGCAGATCAAGGACCGGAAGCTCGGATTCGGGATCGGTGTGAACGTCACGTTCAAGATCCATGACGACGTGGAAGCGGCGTTGCTGCCCACGAAGGGCATGCTGGCCTTCTACATCGGGGGCATGGGTGCCAAGGGGCAGAACTACCACACGAAGCTGATGGCCCGGATGGGGTTCGAGGAACAGGCGTACAAGATCCAAGAGCTCTTCATGGACGGGCGCCGAGACGAGGCGGTGATGGAGGTCCCGACCGAGTTCGCCGACGAGATCTCGATCGTCGGTTCGGTCGAACGCATCAAGGATCGCCTGCAGGCCTGGGAGGAGAGCGCGGTCACGATGATCAACGTTGCCCCCCGCTCGGTCGACGAGCTTCGGGTGATTGCCGAACTGGTCAAGGGCTGATCCGATCCATCCGTGCAGCACTGGTTCACCGCGGGTGACCGTGGCAGACACTGCTACGGTCCCAACAATGTCCACGTCAGCGATCCCGCTCGGGTGGGCGCTCGATGCGTCGGCGATGGAGCTCTTCCCCGATCGACCTGGAGACCGCACCGTCGAGCGGACCAACCCCCCCGGTGGCGGCGGCGACCACTGCCTTGCTCCAATCCGCACGCGAAGCTGAGACGATGAGCCGTTGGAACGAACGCGATGACGTCCCGCGGGGTGACGACTACGACGCCCGATGGCGCGCACTCGAGGCGAGTGGCGAGTCGATCCACGGCGAGGCCGACCTGCTCTGTCATCTCCTCTCGTCAGGGTCGATCCTCGACGCCGGTTGTGGCACCGGACGCGTGGCGATCGAACTCCACCGTCGCGGCTATGACGTCGTCGGGGTCGATCTTGATCCGGGCATGCTCGACGCTGCGCAGCGAAAGGAACCGGTCGTGCAGTGGGTACTCGGCGACCTGGTCGACGTCGATCTCGGCCGGACGTTCGACCTCGTTGCGATGCCGGGCAACGTGATGATCTTCGTTGCTCCCGGAACCGAGGAAGGCGTGCTCGCCAATCTCGCCCGACACGTCGGCGAGGGTGGACTGCTCGTCGCCGGGTTCCAGTTGGGCCCCGACAAACTGACGCTCGCCGACTACGACCGCCACGCCGAGCGCGCCGGTTTTGCACTCGTCGATCGCTGGGCGACCTGGGACCGAGCGCCCTTTGTCGCCACGGCCGCCGACTATGCCGTTTCGGTCCACCGACGCTCGTGACCAATCCCATCACAACCACGGCCGACGACCATGCCCTCGCAGCTCGGCTCGCAACCGAGACGGGCGCCATGCTGGTCGAGTTGACCCGCTCGTCCATCGTGGATCGCCGCTGGGGAGGTCTCGAGTACGAGGGTGACAGGCGAGCGCATCTGCAGATCGTGGGGGCGCTCGCAGCTGAGCGTCCCGACGACATCGTGCTTTCCGAGGAAGGGCGCGACGATCCCCGGCGGCGGAGCGCAGAGCGGGTCTGGATCGTCGACCCGCTCGACGGCTCGTCGGACTATGGCTACTCGGCCAACTGGTCGGTCCACGTCGCCCTCGTCGTCAATGGTGACCCGGTCGCCGGTGCGGTTGCCGTCCCCGGTTGGGGAACCACCTGGGCCACCAACCCGGCCCCCGAACCAGTACCCCACGATGTCGAATCGGGCTCCGCACCCCGCATCGTCGTCTCCCGGTCTCGGAGTCGCTACGACGGGATGCGACTGAGCCAGGGTCTCGGTGCCGATGTCTACGCCGTGGGATCCGCCGGGGTGAAGGCGATGTCGGTGGTGCGTGGTGAAATGGACGCATACGTCCACGGCGGTGGCCTGTACGAGTGGGACTCGTGTGCACCGGTGGCGGTCGCCCGGGCCGCCGGTCTCGTGTGCTGCCACCTCGACGGCTCCGCTCTCGAGTTCAACAAGGCCGATCCGTGGTCGCCGGGGCTGGTCATCGCCCGGCCGGGACTTGTCGATGACATCGTTTCGGTGATGTTCGATCACCGCCACTGACCTCTATGCTCGCCCCGATGCCGGCGAAGGTGAAGCACCAGTCCCGCTCGGTCGAGCACCATTGCTGCGCTCCTCGCACCGAGGTGTGGCCCGCCATTGTCTCGCTGGTCGATGATCTGTCGCCGCAGACGCGGCTGTCGATCGAGCCGCCATGGCGGCTGGCGTTCGAGATGGACACGGGAGCGTCCGAACTCGAGTTCTGTCAGGGGACGTTTCTGATCCGTGACGACGATGCCGAATGTCACGTCGCCTTCGGTCTGGTGTTCGATCCGCTGCCGTCCGACGCAGGGCTGGCCGAGGTCGAACACTTCCTCGCGGACGTGTCCGCCAGATTGTGCGAGCTGCCAGGTGGCTGAGTCCCGCAGTCGTCATGACGTCGTAATCTGGCGCGCCATGCACCGCCCGCTGCTCACGCTCTTCATCGTGTTCGCCCTGCTTGCTGTGTCGTGTGGCGGAGGAGACGAAGCCGCCGAAGACTCCTCCGGCGACACCATCCCGACGTCCGACGCCGACGACCAGACCGCCGCCGACGCTGCTGGCGACAGCGATGGCGGTGCCACGACCACGACCGAGGTCCCCTTTGCGCCACCGACCTCTCGGGGCCCGGCGCCGATTCTCGACGTCGACCCGGTTGCCTCCATCGGAGCGGTCACGGTCATCGAAGGCGAACCCGCCTATCGGGGCCTCCTCGGGCAACTCGACCCCCAGCGCAACATCGTGCAGGCGGTTGCGCTGCCTCCTGCCGACGTCGCGCCGGGCATCGCCCCCCTCACCGGCTTGCCACTCAGCGATCCGTCGATCGCAGCACGTCCGGCGATCGTCGCCAAGATCGACAACACCGACAAGGGACGCCCGCAAGCAGCCCTGACCCAGGCCGATGTGGTCTACGTGACCCAGATCGAAGGTGGCTCGACCCGGCTCGTGGTGGTGTTCCATTCGCAAACTCCGGCAGAGATCGGTCCCGTGCGCTCGGGTCGCACGACCGACATCGCCATCTTTCGCCACTACAACAACCCGATCTTCGTCTGGTCGGGGGCCAACGCGATCACCGGTCGGCTCATTCGTCCCTACCTGATGGTCGACCTCGGGGCAGCGACCCGTGACGAATATCGCCGTCACCCCGATCGCCCAGCCAGCTACGACCTGATGACCGACCCGTCCGAGCTCTGGGCGATCGCCGAGGCAATCGGTGAGGGCGGTGAACCGCCGGTCCAGTTCGAGTACCGCACCGAAACCACCGCACACCCGGCAAGCGCACGTGCGGCGGGGGAGCTCCGCATCGACTACGCCGCGGCGACCGTCGAGTACTTCTGGGACGAATCACTGCGGGTGTACCGACGCGTGCAGAACGGCACCCCTCACGTCGACGCCGACGAACTGGAGGTGCGTCCTGTGAACGTGCTTGTGGCCGAGGTCGGATCGATCAGCACCGGCATGATCGACACCGCCAACAGCTCCGTGGGCGAACAGCAGTTCATCGGCTCGGGGCGGGGCTGGGTGTTCACCGATGGCCAGGTCATCGAGGTCACATGGACCAAGCCGTCGCTGGCGTCGGTGCCGACCTGGACGACTGCCGACGGTGTCCCGGTGCCGCTCACGCCTGGGCAGACCTGGGTAGAGCTTGCGCCGGCTGGCGCTACCAGCTTCGGCTGATCGAGGACCGTCGACCAGGGCGCTCAGGCCCGTCGGAGCAGGGTCCCCGTGCCCAGCCCGCCGCCGCAGCACATCGACACAATGGCGTACTCGCCGCCGCTGCGTTGCAGTTCGTGCACTGCCTTGGTCGTGAGGATGGCACCGGTAGCACCGAGTGGGTGACCGAGGGCGATGGCGCCACCGTTTGGGTTGACGTGCGCCCGCTCGGCGCCGAGTTCTCGCTCCCAGGCGAGTACCACCGAGGCGAACGCCTCGTTGATCTCGAAGACGTCGATGTCATCGATCGCGAGGTCGTTGTCGGCGAGGAGCTTCCTGGTGGCGTCGATCGGACCCGTGAGCATGAGGACCGGGTCAGTTCCCACCAAACACACGTCGACGATTGTTGCCAGCGGGGTGAGGCCGAGCTCGTCGGCCCGCTCGGCAGTCATCATCAGCACAGCGCCGGCGCCGTCGGACATCTGGCTCGACGTGCCGGCTGTGTGGATACCGTCGTCGCGAGCGACCGGTGTGAGGGTGGCGAGGCTGTCGACCGTGGTCTCCCGAAGGCCGCCGTCGCGGGTGACGGTGATCGTATCGCCGGTCTCCTTCCCGTCGTCGTCGAGCACGGGCACCGTGATGGGAACGATCTGCGTGCCGAACGCATCCTCGTCCCAGGCCGTTGCTGCGAGCTGCTGGCTGCGAGCGCCGTAGACGTCGGCGTCGTGGCGGGAGATTCCCCACTGTTCGGCGATGCGCTCGGCGCCCTCGAACTGGGTCGTGAACTCGTAGTGCTCCCAGTAGCGCCTGTTGACCGGCCGGCCGAACTCCTTGTTGGCGGTCGTGGCGAACATCGGCACGCGACTCATCAGTTCGACCCCGCACGCAACGGCGGTGTCGACGACCCCCGACTTCACGAGCGAGAACGCCAGATTGGTTGCCTGCTGCGACGAACCGCACTGGGCGTCGACGGTGGTGGCGGCCACCTCGAGGGGGAGCCCCGCCGCCAGCCATGCATTTCGGGCGACGTTCATGGTCTGCATACCGACCTGGTCGACACAGCCGCCCACAACCTGTCCGATCTGGGCCGGGTCCATGCCGGTGCGGTCGAAGAGGGCCCGTTGGATGTCGCCGAGCACATTGATGGCATGTCCGGTCGACAGTTCGCCGTTGCGTCGCCCGACCGGGCTGCGCACGGCGTCGACGATCACAACGTCACGTTCACGCATGAGCGGGAGCGTAGGGGAGGTCAGCGCACCTCGGCGATCTCATAGGTGACCGTGCCGCGCCCGAGTTGGCCTTTGCCGACCGCCTGGACCGTGTTGAGCCAGGTGTAACGCTCGTCGCTGGTCTCGAACCGGGGCGCAATGTAGATGGGGTTCGAGCCGGGTCCGGCCGACCACTCGGCGCGGCCGCCATAGGTGACGTAGATGAGCGCGCCATCGTCGGTTTCGATCACGACCCGAACGTCGAGCGTGGCAACACCGCTGGCGTCGGTCAACATCCAGTCGGCCGCGTTCGACCCCTTCACCGAACCGTTCACGCGTTCGCCGGACACGGTGCCCCCCGACACATCGGCGACGGTGCGCATGCCTGCCGGTCCGGAGCCGATGACGTGGACGTCGGCGAGTGAGGCCTCGAGCGTGAAAAGTGGGATGAGTTCCATGCGACGCGACCGTACTCCACCTGCAACGATGGGTCCCATGAGCGACGACCGAACGGTGTTTCGAACCTGTCCGCTCTGCGAAGCCACCTGTGGCCTGCAGATCGAGATCGAGGATGGCGCAGTGAAGCGCATCCGCGGTGACCAGGACGACGTCTTTTCGTCGGGCTTCATCTGCCCGAAAGGATCGACCCTCAAGCAGCTGTACGAAGACCCCGACCGTCTCCGAAAACCGGTCGTGCGGCAAGGATTCGATCCCGACGGGGCGCCGGTCTTCGTCGAGGTCGAGTGGGACGAGGCGTTTGCTGTCGTTGCCGAAAAGCTCGCCACCGTCCGCCAAACGCACGGCAACGATGCCGTCGGCGTCTACCTCGGCAACCCCAACGCCCACAATCTCGGCTGGAACACCCACGCTCGGGCGTTCCTCAAAGCGATCGGTGCCCGATCGATCTTTTCGGCCAGCACCGTCGACCAGATGCCCCGGCACGTCGCATCGGGCTATCTGTATGGCAACGGTCTCCGCATGCCAGTCCCCGACATGGATCGCACCGACCTCTTGGTGCTGATCGGTACCAACCCGTATGTGTCGAACGGCAGTATCTGCACTGCGCCGGGCTACCCCGACCGCATCGAGGCGGTGCGCGCCCGCGGGGGGCGCGTCGTCGTGATCGACCCTGTGCGCACCCGAACCGCCGAGGCAGCCGATCAGCACTTCCGGATCCGTCCCGGGACCGACGCAGTGCTGCTCGCCGCGCTCGTCCATCACCTGATCGCCACCGACCAAATCTCGACGGGTCGGATCGGCACCATCGTCGACGGCATCGAGCACCTCGGTGCGGCGGTCAAACCATTCACGCCCGACGCCGCAGCGACGGTTACCGGTATCGACGCCGAGATGATCCGAGCGTTGGCCGACGAGATTGCGGCGGCGCCGACCGCAGCCGTGCACGGGCGTATCGGCACCACCACCGTGGAGTTCGGCACCCTCACCACGTGGTTGATCGACGTGATCGCGATCGTGACCGGCAACCTCGACGAGCCCGGGGGAGCAATGTTCCCCTGCTCGGCCGTGGAACGGGTTCGGCCCAACCGCACGGGTCGTCCGTACCGTGTGGGCCGCTGGCACAGTCGGGTCAACGGCAACCCGGAAGTCCAGGGCGAACTCCCAGTCGGCGACCTACCCGACGAGATTCTCGAACCGGGCGATGGGCAGCTCAAAATGATGTTCACCGTTGCCGGTAACCCGGTCCTGTCGTGTCCGGACA
>Ga0181574_10000489_pt1 | contig 36463 bp, 30 predicted proteins | sample 101ome_24_FD_145600 | JGI IMG/M metagenome (GOLD analysis project Ga0181574, IMG submission 145600) | Coastal salt marsh microbial communities from the Groves Creek Marsh, Skidaway Island, Georgia - 101410AT metaG (spades assembly) | ecosystem: Environmental > Aquatic > Marine > Intertidal zone... | reverse complement strand
TAAGAGCCCAGCAACGATCTTTTTGAATGAAGCCAATGGGCTACCTCGCAGTCTTTAGCGTTACTGCTTCCCACCAGTATTCAGACACAGATTTCGTGAAGCGCCAATGCCGGTGGGGCTTTCTCACGGTCTATAGCCAGTGAGGGTGCAGTCAACGGCGAGCAGTCATCCGGGCCGCCCCGGTGGGGCTAGGCCAAGCTCATAGTGCGCTGGGATGTATACAGGCTCACCTAACCGAGCCCACCATTTTTGTAACTTATACCCGTCGTTCACTGAATCTTTCTTACAGTCGGGGCAATAAATAGTTTAAACTGCCGCCCGCCGGAGGGTCTGGGACCCTCTGCTCACAAATTCTCGATGTCTGGAACACCCGCACTTAGCCTTGCATTTGTTGCACTGGCGAACGCCGTCTAGCAGACGGTACCCGGCCTTTTGGCATGATCAGCGGTATCCACTGGGTTTACCTACTGGCAAAGCCTAAATCGAGATCCAATGCCCGATTGGGCTTTACCGCAAAGCTACGCTCGAATGAGACCAACAGGACGGTTAATGAACGACACACTGACACTGAACAAACTTGAAAAGCTGCTCGAAATGGAGACACAAATTCGAGCTGAATACAAACCACAGCTTGAAGAGAAAGACGCTTCCATCGCGCAACTGAGCGCCGAAAAGGCAACCCTCGAAACCAAAATTGCCGACATGGAAAAAACCATCGCCACACAACTGGCAACCATTACAGAGCTCTCTGGTAAATCCAAGGACACATCTTCTCTTGAGCAGCGCAACCGCGAGCTGCACAATCGCTCAGAAAATATGAAAGAGGAAGTGGCCTCGGTAAAGAGCCGGATCAAATCCCTCCAAAAAGATCTTGCCTCAGAGCGTGCCGAACTCGCCGAGCTTAAGAAGTACGATCCACAGCGCCTACGCAAGAACCTAGACGCCTCCAAGAAAAAGCTTGCTGATAAAACAAAGGCGGCAGACAAGCTCCAGAAGTCGCTCAATCAAGTTCGTTCGGAGAACGCTGAGTTAGAGCAAAAAGTCAAAGATCTTGAGGAGCAACTAGAGAACGTAAACAACGATGGCAAGGCCTCGAATGCTGACGGGCAACAAGCAGCCGCATAGCGTAAGAGCGCTTGGGAAAAGCATCTGTCAGCTGGCGATGTAAGGCCTGACAAAAACGTGCATACAAATGCACTTGTTCAGGCCGCACCCTTTCTGTGAAGGGAATGCATGAAGACAAGAAGACGCCAGACTAACTGTTTTGTAGTCCCCGATCTAACCACAAAACCGCTGGATTCTAGTGCCATCAATTCCCATCATTCCCAGCCTCTCCTATAGAGCGGTTTGAATATTAAGCGCAATCTCAGACACTAGGTCTGCTTTGTGAATTCCCATACATTCGGGCGATATCTCGTAAAGTTATCCCCAAAAAACTCCCGAACAGCACGACAAACACCTTTATGACGAAAGTCATCGCCTGCCAACACACCTCCTTTTCTGACCTTTGGTATCCATGCCTCAATATCTTTTTTTACACATTCGTAAGAATGATCCGCGTCGATAAAAACAAAATCAAAATACTCATCATTAAAGCACCGAGCAGCTTCCCAGGAGGTTGACTTGATGTCGATTATTTTATCTCGAACTGCTGCCATCTGAAGATTGGCGTTATAAACTTCCCTTATAAATGGGATTTCATTCGTAATATGAGGCTGTCCTGAAAACGCAGAGTCGGTAGTATCTTCGAAGAGGTCAACAGCATAAATGGATACCTCTTGATCTAATAATTTTTTTGCTAAAAACGAAATGCTATGACCCTTCCAAACGCCAATCTCAGCAAATGTTTTATAGCCTCGCTTTGCGACTGCGCTGTAATAATCTTCATAGTTAAACCAATTATTGGTTAGCAGTATATCTTGCACTCTCACCCCGATAAAAACGCTGCAATAGCAGGTCTGACAGCAACAGCTTGAATTCTTTTGCTTGAAGCATAGTCAACTACCTACCTATTTCTGGGCCTCGATGGTATAGCTTGTAACACCTAACATCGACGTTGAATCGACATACATTCTTACTTCGATATCTTCCACATCTTGTTCGAGCGAGAAAGACATGGCTATTCCCTCATTAGCCGGATCGTAAAATTCCGAGCCGGATACTTCAGCATGTCTAACAGACCCGGAATTACTTACCACATCGACAATCACACCGTCTAAGTTTACAAAGTTACCACTCAGCTTTACTTCGTAATCACCGCGTTTTAGGGCGTAGTAAGGGCCATAAAACAGATAGCCCGCGCTATTCGACGTGACCAATTCCTTCCCTTCATATCGCCCTACCTGACTAAATTTCGCCAGCTGATTTGCCGGTTGAGAATAACAGCCCGCTACGACGCAAAAAGGGTTACGTGGGTCAAAATAAGCGCCATCCAAAGTCACTGGGTCCGAGGCTATTGGTAACTTTGACAACTCTGCCGAGCGCACGACCAAAAACAAACCAGTTTTTGCTTCTCTTGCTATATAGGTTGCATTATCTGGCGTCATAAACTGATCACCACGATAAGTAAGATAGGGTCCGTTACAGTCACGTAACCACTCTTCAGGGGACATCCCGCGCAAGCTGTAATCATAGAAATAGTAGGTATACAGGTTTCTGCGTTCCTTTTTCAGAGGGCTAATAATTAATCCTCTTAAATCTGCTGTCTGAAGCTCTATCTCTTTCTGTATATGGGTATCAAACCCCATACATGTAGTGTCACTGGGGCTGAAATTTGATCGTACATACTGAACAATTCCCGTTGGGGTACTGTGGACTTTTCGTACGGCGAGATGATAACTGCTGTGCGTATAGATCGAGATAGCGTATAACGGTAATGCCACCCAAAGAAATCTTCTTTTCTTTACAGCATAAACAAGAACAACCGCCATTGCGCCCATCAGGAACCAGTCTCTCAAACCCCCGAACCCGCCAACTAGATCTCGCGGCCAGAAAGATTGTAAATTTAGTGAATTGTAGCCCGGATCAAGTTGATACCATTGCTGTGCAATAGCCAATAAAAAAGCGTTTACCAAAAGAAAAAGGGCGGTAATAACAGTGTATCGAATCCGCCAGCGACTCATCATGCCTACAGCAATGAGCGGCAACAGCGTCATCTCAGAATAGCGGCCGTAAAACCAGAAATCCATACGGACTTTACTGAATCCCAAATTGCTAGCAAATGAAAGCGACCCCATCAGGACCATACCAAGAGTAGCGATAGCCAAATAAGCAAACACCCAATCCGTATTCCCACAAGAAGCTCGCCTTTGATCAGCTTTGGCTGTGTAAAAAAAGCGGGTCCAGACGTCAAAAAACGCGTAAGAACAAAGCCCCAGCGAAGTAATCAGGATGTAAGAGAACTGGCCCAGTGCGAGAAGCACCCACAGAACCCAGAACTGCAGATTTTGTAGATTGTTGACTAGTCGGGGAATTTTTTCGTCATAGTGCTGAGAGAAAAGAACTTCGGAGTAGCTTGTAATGCTGTTAAGCCAAGGGTCCACCCCATATCTGTAACCGAGTATCATTCCTACTGTTATTAAAAAATGTAGGGGTAGGATGACCACATGACGGGAACTGACAGCGTATCCAATCACTGTAAAAAATGAGGCGACCACCACTGCCAGCCCAGTAGGGTGAATCCAGTATAAAAAGCCGACAAGCAAGGAATAGATAACTATTAACAACGGGCGACCACGCATGGCTCGCTGCAGTACAACCACGGAAAGCATATAAATCAGTACAAACCACGTGGTGGCCAACGCATAGCCATTCATTGCGATCCAGGCAGGATAGCAGGCACTGGCAATCGTTACCGCCAGCGTCACCTTGATGGATCGCTCTGGAAAAGCGGTCCTCAAGAAGAAGAAAAGCACCCCAAACGTCAATGTCCAAACTGCTGCATTCAAAGCCAAGACCCCCAACCAAACGCCAGATGGACCGGATAGAATTTTGAATAACGGGGCTAATAAAAAGGCGTACCCTCCATGGTAACTTCCCGCGAGATCTATTTTGTGACCGGCAATCGCTGCTGCTTTCGTGAGATAACCAACTTCATCCCACAGCTGTGTCGGACCGCCGTACTGAAGACTGAAAACTAGAAAACCAAAGAAGATACAGGCAAGCACCACACCCACGGAGCTGGCAGTTCGAAAAAAATTCTGTGGATAGTCGATGTTGTTTATGAGTGAAAGGTGCCTTTAACGGAAAGAATAATGGGTAGAAAAGGGTAAAAATTTAAATGGCGGCCGACACTCAAGGTGTAACTCGTATTTAAAATTCGAGGGGAGAATACGCACATTTTGTGGCTGGGGCTATACTAACCGTCAGATCTTCGAAGACCCGCGCTGAGCGCGCCCAGCACGAGTTCAGCTCCGAAGTACGCCATCCGGCTCGTCACTGACAGCACCACAGCCTGATCGAAAGCAATCAGATAGGTCAGTCCTTCCACCAAGATATATTCCCGTACACCTAACCCTCCCGGGGCAAACGGGGCTAATAAACCCACGACAAATGCGATGCAGAATAAGCCAACCACATAGAAATAGTGATGACTTTCCGGGCTCTCGATGAAAGGGACTGCAGTGATCCATAAGGATGTCCCCAAGAGGAGCCAGGCTGGGAGCAATACCGAAACCGCTCGAAGGGATGGCATTAGACTTTTCATCCATGACAACACGCTTGGGTGGCGTCGAAAAAATCGCCAGAGCATAAGTCCCGCTAATAAAATTAAAAGACACTGAAGCCAGACAGCAGGCTTCGAAAAGTATTGCAACCCGAAAGCCGATTCTCGTCCGATGTCAATCTGAAGTGGCCCTGTCCAGATGGTCGCCATAAGCAAACCGACTGCAAGTGTGCATGCAACGAGCAATAGCGCGACGTTTTCAGTGATTAAGGCATCACGAATTGACGACAAGCTATGCCCTCTGTCCCGCAGAATAGAGACGCGGCTTACGATATGCCAGATGGATCCCGGCACATATTTGCCCAGTTGAGTAAAGTTATACATGCGAAATGCATCCTGAAAGGACACATTGATACTAGACTTCGCGCAAGCAAGGCGCATGTTTTCAACCAATACCAGTTTTGCAATCAAAATAGAGAGGGTTGCAAGCGCGATGGCAACGCCGCCTATGGAGAAAAATGCCCGCTGAAAGGCATCTTGCTTTTCGGAAGCGTAATAAAAAACAAAGAAAAGTAGCATGACCAGCCAAATCCACTTGACCGCTACAAAAAGTCTTTCCCTGCTCAGATAGCACCTCGAATAATAGATTCCGCAAAGTCAAATTGCTCTTTGGAAGACGCCCTGACCTTGGATAGTCCTTTAACTATTTGAAGCCTGCGCGTTTCTCGTGTCGACTGAAGCTGGTCCAGCAACGCTAACGTTTCTGTCATCGACCCCTGTTGATAGTCGATGACCATATCCTGTTGATTAAATTCCTGCAGGACCTCAAGGTATTTGTGGCTCCATCCAATTACCATAACTGGAATCCCGCAACCGAGGGCCGCAATCATGGCATGGAACCGCGATGTGACATGAAGATCACAGCACTGAATTACTTCATAAATCTGACTCGCATTGAGGGGCCCGGTAAAGACTATCGTGTTGCTCCTTGATTTTTTGGAAAGCCTTTCTTCGATATCGTCTAGTAGCGGTAGGTCGTTGTTGTGTGTCTTTTTGATCTCCCCGTCTCTAGTGGCATTAGGATAAAGTGATACCCTATGGCCCTGATCCGATAACACCTCAATTATGTTGGCAATTCGCTGAGGGTAATCCCACCCCTGCGCCCGCGCACGTTGCGCGACAACTGCGCTTGGACATACTCCTATCAATAGGGCGTCCTTGGGTTTGCAAGATTTTAGTTTCAACAATTTTTCGCTCAACGTGATCATAGACTTGCTCAGACAATAGGAAGGCCTGAACAGGAACACAGTATCGTCGGCACGTTGGTAGTTACTTTGCCTACTCAGTAAGTCCTCAATATGCCTATGTGTTCGCTCACCCCTTGTAAAAACGCGCGCACATCGTTTGAGCACCTGCCCGGCCATGATTCTATTAAAGAATCGCTCAAAAGGACCCAGGGCTTGAGAGAACTTAACTACCGGGACGTCCAAAAGAATTGCAGGAAGCAGAGTGCAGATATTGAACGGTAGAAATTTGGCCCGACCGTCCACAAAGGAAACGCCAGCCAAGCAAATCATAATGTCAGATCTTGCTAAAGCCTTAACCGATTGTGGCAAGACTGACGCGAGTCTATTAGCGTTTATTAAACTAAAGAGCCGGTGTAGAAGAGCGCACGGTATCAATACGGCCACGAGGTACAGAGGTTCGCAGGAGAATATCCGGACATTGGGCCGATCAACCAAAGAGACGTCCTTCTCTGGATAATAACTATACACATGAAATTGGCATGGCTGTTCAAATCTGCTGTCTAACTCGCAAATGGTGGTACAAAGCATCGCCTCAGCGCCCCGATTGCCGTAGAACGTCGCCCCGATAATTGAGACCTCTTTCATTTGAGCGATTCAAGTGCCTTCTTGCAGTAGAGACCCATCTTCAGAAATGGTCTAGGTGTCATGAAGATGATTTTTTTTCCAAATTCTGTTTCTGATAACCGCATATTTACTAGATTTAGCAAAGCATTTAAGTAGGCATGCCAACTTACTGGCATCTTGACTGTATCCTTCAATTTCATATCTAGTAACGCTCCCGCTTTAACTCGCGCAGAAACATTGTAGTGAGAAGGTCCGATCCGAGACTGTCCGTCGAGAATATCACGGATGTCTAAAGACTGGCTTTTGATGTGATTGGCCTTAATCGTAGATTGATAAAAGTCACGTCCAGTTACGGAGCGAATAATCACGCCGCTATGCTTTATTGGATCGCTTTTTAGTCTGAACAACCAGACATCGCCAACGGATATATCCGCGGCATATCCATAGTGGTCGGAGCACGCCATGCATTTCCGCTCACTAAAGAAAAATAGATTTTGATAATCGTTAAAGTACTTGCTCGGCTCACTGATTGTTGTTCCATCCGTAAGATCAGCTTCTAACCTGCCGCGCCAGTGCCCCACACGAAATCGGTAATCAACTATTTTTTGCCCCGATTTCCTTTCCAAACGTCTCGCTATTTCATCGATCAATTCGGTCCTGGAGTTATGGCCACATACCAGAGCGATTGTTAGTCCAACCTTTTTCTCCAAGTGGCGTTCTTTTTTACACCATCGCAAAAGGTTTGAGACATCGCATGGCAAACCGACGACCGCAACTTTACCCTCAAATGAACGAATGAGAGGCAAGACTTCCTTCAAAAATCGTGTCTCTACGTATTTACTACCTTGCGCCGCCAGCACCTCTTCACGTGAGGTTGCAATTTTGAACTGGGGCCTGACTTTTCCATTAACTATCGTCGTCACGCACACTACGGCACCGTCGATCAAGCCGTTGCTCAATCCGTGGATAAGTAACGCGCTGGCGACACCACCGGATGCCGCTCTGCGCCTAATGGAATGGTCTGTTGCATAGCTTAAATGCGAGGAGAGGTAATGCCCCACATATCGCTCAATGTCACAGGAAGACCACTGCTTTTGTAGGACACGGTCAATGAACTTTCTACTCTCTGACATCACTGGCGATCAGTCATCCCGACTCACTCTGAACCGAATGTCCTCTAGTAGCCGTCTATTCGCAGCAAGAAGGTCAGCTACAAAAGCCACCAACACCGTTTGAAAACCCATCCCGAGCAGTATAGAAGATAATATGAGGGATTGAATGTGCCCGCCGCCCTCGTCTTGCAGGAAAAACCAAAGATACCTCAAGCCGATGATTAATCCACTCACAAATAAGGAAGCACCTATTAGGAAAAAAAAACGGAAAGGCTTGTAGATCACAAAGACACGAATCATCGTAGCTGCACTATGTTTTATGTAAGAGGGAATGCTTTTTAGCAGCCTTGACGGCCTTACGTCTTTATTTACACGTATTGGAACAGAGCGAACTGGCAAATTTTTATGTCCTGCCTGTATGATAGTTTCTAGCGTGTATGTGTAGTCGCTGAAGACCACCAATCTCTTGGCTGCATTTTTGCTTATGGCTCTAAATCCACTTGGAGCGTCACTAATGGTTGTGCCGCTGAGCAGCCTAACCACCCAACTCCCGATTCCTTGAAGTATTTTTTTGGGTAAGGAAAAGTGCCTAATGGCCATGATCGGCCGCGCGCCAATAACCATCTCTGCTTCATTATTTAGCACGGGAGTTGTTAGAAGGTGAATATCATCTGCGTTGTACTGATTATCAGCATCGGTGTTGACAATAACGTCCGCTCCAAGACGCAACCCCGCCTCTAGACCAGTGCTGAAGGCTCGGGCAAGACCTTCATTCGCCGCATGGTGCACTACGTGATCGGCGCCTGCCTCAATGGCACGTTGTACCGTGTTATCCGTACATCCATCGTCAATGACAAGCCATTCCACCGAACTAAACCCAGGCACATGGCGAGGTAGCGCTGCAAGCGTTTCGCCAATTACCGCTTCCTCATTTAAACAGGGTATCTGAATGATCAGCTTCATCGCAACGCACTTTTCTGACGGCTGTGCCATTCTAGCGGTTTCAACCGCAGGCGTCATACTGAGATGGCAGGTCATATTTCCGTTTGTGGCTGGCGGCCCAACCCCATGCAGACGTGCTAACTAGCCTTGCAATTGCTTAAGTGTCGAAACTCGCTAAAGTAGTCTACAGCTTATAAGCGGCCTTCAGCCGCACCTATGAAAACAGTATGAAGAAAGTCAACAAGCAGGTATGTTCACCAACTGTAGCTTACATGAATCTACAGGGTCTATTCGGCGAGCTGGGAGCCGCGGCTTAGGCTACTTGCCTTCGGGGGCCAAGCTACGCTCATTCTTCGCGATTGCGCCTTAAAAAGCCCTCCCATGGAATTAGTTGCAATGCGAAAGAAGAAGATCATTATTCACATCGGGCTACCCAAATGCGGATCAACGTCGCTTCAAGCTTATCTTGCTCGAAAAGCTGATGATATGCGAGTTGCAGGATATGACTATCCAACATCTGGCGCATTCTATTTCCTCGGTAGTAAAAATCATCTGTGGCTGGCGCTGTCCTTTGGACTGCAAACACCGTTTTTCTTAACCTTAAGCAAGCAACGCAGACAATTGGCGAAACAGCATATTAAGAATGCGCAAGAAAGTTTTAGTAACTATATCGATCAAAGTCCAGGACACACTGTAGTTATCAGCGATGAACACTTTGCAGATATCGCCTCCGCGCCAAGTTTACTCCGCGGCCTAGGGGAATTTCTAAAACAGCAATTTGAAGAAGTGTCAATCGTTTGCTATGTCAGACCTTATCTCGATCTTATTTATTCCAGTTTCAACCAGGCGGTCAAGGTCGGAAAAAAGACAGAACCATTTGATGCGTTTCTGAGGAATAAGTGTCAGTACTTTTTGCTTTACCCAACCCTCCACAACCTTGCAGCGTGTTTTGGCCAATCAAATGTTTCTTTACGCCCGCTACTCAGATCCGAGTTGCATGAAGGGTCGATTCATGCAGATTTCATAAATCTTGTCTGCCCTGACTTTAAGGCATTAAATCTTAGGGAGGATGCCATCAGCGCCAATCAGTCAATACCCTTTGATCTCGCCGAAATCATTAGGCGACTGGGTTTTCAAATATCTGATGATGTGACACGAAATAAGTTGGCGCGGAATTTGGTGACAGCTCGGGACGATTCCTCCTCAACTCGCTGCAACCCCTTCAGCCACGACGAAACCACGTATCTAAATAGGTTTTTTCATGAAGATGCAAAACGAATTGAAAAAACCTTTTTACCTGCAGCTCAACATGGCTTTCTACAGAATCCCTCTATCATCCTGAATCCTGCCTGTACGCCGGTCTCGCGGCATGCTTTTAATAAAGCCGTTAACAAATTAAACAGGCGCGGATTTAATATAATTTCGACTTAGTCCGGACTGAGCCCCGGATCAATACACAAGAATCTGCGCTGGCGTTTTAATGTTTGAATATGCTTGCAATGAACCAGAGCAAATGCGCCCATGGCGCCATGATCGACTGCAAGTCATAACGGCCAAGTTCACTAGCGATACAAGAATTGGATTTTGCGATGCCATCCATGGCCTTAGCCAAGTTCAGGACCACTCCTCTGGAATCGCAACCCATGCAAAAATATTCAGAACATACCAGTCGCACTATCCAACTTGGCGGACGCGATATTGATTTTTCAATTTACCCATCAGCTAGTAAATGCTGCCTCAAATACCCTCGACCGTGATCAAGCCTCTGGGATAGCTCAGCGCTATTACTTTTCTTTCAATTTGACCAATCGAAGAGTTTGATCCGAGTAGTTTGTTACCGCGAGGAGCCCATCTTTCCTCACATCAAGGCCATGAGGCATGCCGTACCCCGAGATATGTCCCGTCTTAGTTATCTTATCCTGTGCTATGGAAAAAAGATCGACATGGTCCGTGTATTGATTCGCCACAAAAAACCTGCCACCAAACTCCTTAACAGCGTCTAGGTGTCCCTTGCCTGTCCATTGGTCAATTAGTCTGGGTGGTTCTTGGTATAAATCTTCGGGAAAAGAAAATAGATAAGCGGTGGCATACATGTTTTTGAGTGGTGCACCGTCCTTCAAGCGACCCTCGCTAATATGAGGTGTACGGGCTACCTGCAGTGCCCGAAGTCTTCCCTCTGCACCAGTCATGAAACCAACATCTTGCGCCTGCTCTTGGAGTGGTATTTCGTGCACAACCCTCTCAGTTAAATAGTTTACTATTTGGATGCACTTGTTGTCGGCGCCGCAATAGGATACCCACAGCAAGTCGGGGTAGCCTGGTATAAATCTGACCCCGTGAGCATATATATATTTGTTTAGGTTAAGCTCTTTTATGAAATGAATTCGGAAAGATTTGATCTCATACAAAGAGACAGAACCCTGAAAGAAGTTTGTGACGGCAAACAGATCGCCCTGAAGATCCATTAAATCAGTCTGTGCCGCTACATTTCCTCTCACTACAGTTGTCGAATAATCGACCAATTCAAGCCCACCATAATCAGTCATGCGCATTAAATAAGTGGCTCGCTCGTTGAAATCGCATAAGACCAGATAATTGTCTCGGTAGAATCTCACGGAAGTTAATCCAGATACCCTCGGCCGATCTCTGATCGTCGCCACATAGGGCTGCCGGAACGAGGGGAATGTAAAGGTTCTCATGGGTTCCTTTGCTTATCCAATAGAGTCAAACACTAGGTTATCATTGAAAGTCCTATGCCAACATAGTATCCGAAAGTCAGTCATCTTAAAGTACTAGTTAGCCAGAAAGAGGGTAACCTACACTTCATTTGCAAGCGTGGTCATCTACTTGACGTCTTAGTATGGAGACTAAGGGCGAGCTTGGTACGGGAGTAGATATTGCTGAATCCTCTGAGGTTATCGCTGGTGACACTTACTATTACACCCGTTGCAACCCTTTCAGCAGACGCAACCTCCTTATTTGAATCATGTAGGCCCTGTCGACTTCAAGAGGTGGCTAAGTGATTGAAAAGGCAAGGCGATTCTACAGGGGACCAAATATTTTTCACCCCGGTAGCGGGCTGCTCGTCGACCTACATGAAATTAAGGATGATTTCGAAAGCCAGGTTAATCCGGCCACTTCAGCGAAAATTAAGATTCGAGAGATTTGTGTTTTTCTAGGCGTTGATTTTGCTGACAGAAGCTCAGCCGCATTCTTGGGAAAGTCAACGGTAGATGTCTTCATTTTCATAAGCAGCCTCGTTATCAAATCTCTTCATTTTCCATGTTCTACGCCATTTGTAATCTATAAACGCGCGAAATCGGCGAGAGTTTTTTTTCCTGGTGAACACAAACAAATCCTTGAATGGGTTTTTAGCATAGTCCACTCAGTCTTCGATGATCAGGGAACCACATCTGATACTCCCCCTGACTACTCATCTAAGGTTATCTCCGACTCTCAACTTCGGGTGGCCGGTTCTGCGGAGACGTTCTTGGATTTACTCGCACTAGATAACGCCGCCAAGAAAATGAATTTACCCAGCCAGATAGTCTGGAGTTCCAAGCCTGCAATTTATATTGGAGAAGGTTGCAGATCGGTGGGAATCATGGGGAAGGTCTCGCATTCATCAGCAGCTACCTCACTGCTGTCGGACACCGCTATATACAACGAAATTCGCTCTCAAGGTGTAACGATCTGGCAAGACCAAGGCGGACCTAACCCTGCGAGGTCAGGGTCTATCGATACCACCGACTCTCAGATTTCTTTCGAGGTCTCTAAGCCCACAGCGAGTGCATTTCAAGTTGGCCCATTTAAAAACAGACAGGATGGGCAAGCTTGGATGACAGTACTAGCGGAGAGAAACAGTGATTTAGACGTCAAAGCCTGTCCTGCCGGAGTCAAGGTTTCACTCCTTGTCATCAATGGTGCCATCATTTGTGGGCTCCAGCGAAGGCAACACAGTCTAACTTCTGAGCAAGTTTTACAGCTGATCAGCGGGATTTCTTCAGCAGAGCATCCAGAACCTGAAGACCGTCTGGATATCACCTATGCAGTTCCAAGAGACATCCCAACAATGATCAAAGCTCAATATCTGGAAGTAGCTCAAACGCTCGACTTTAGCGCCTGCTCGAAGATTGACCCTCCCGGTATTACACTCAGCGCCTCAGGAAAAGAACGGTACATCGACGTAACTAAAATCCTAAGTGAGGGGTACCAAGCGCTTGCGTCAAAATGTCATCAGGTGTCAAAACATAATCTATTTCAGCTCGACCTAGTAGTTACCAATCGAGACGCTGAAGAACTCATTCTAGTCGACATTCTGACAGCACCTGATCTCACCCCATTTCTCGCTTATGAGATCAACCAAAACACCTCAAAAACCATTCTAAAAATTAGCACTCCAAAACATTCTCTTGGACCAATTCCTAAGGTGCTGGTTACAGGCTCTTACGGTAAAACCACAACAGCGAAGATGATCGAGGCAGCACTTTTACGGCTTGGAAGAAACGTCGCGTGTGCCACCACTCAAGGGTCATGGATTAATGGCCAACAGGTTCTGTCTGAAGACTCTGCCGGCGGGAGCGCGGCACTTTCATTACTTCGTGATAGGCAAGCCGATGTGGGTGTATTCGAAATGGCGCATGGTGGTCTGTTGTACGAAGGATTAGGCGTCAATGAGTGCGAAGTCGGAATTTTACTCAACATACGGGATAACCATGTTGGTACGGGCACCGTTCGATCTATTCGTCAGATACAGTCCGCGAAGTCACTCGTTGTCAAGCATGCGAGAGACCTAGCCATTCTGAATGCCTCGGACCATCACTGTATGGAAATTTTACCGCAGTTAAGCGCTAGAAAAATTGCGCTTGTTGCCTCTAGCGCTCAGGAGCAAGTTCGCGCCCACGCGCAGAGAAAGGGAATTGCTGGATGGCTTGACGGCGATACGCTTTACATATGGAGCAACGGTATGCTTGAGGTTTCACATTCCTTCTCTGCGCTTCACGTATCGTTGGGAGGAATGTTCCGAGAAGTAGCGGTTAACGTACTAAGCGCTGCGATCACGCTGATACATCTCGGCACACCACCGGGCCATGTCTTTAACCTCCTGAACGAGTTTTCATCCAATGAGACAGAAAATCCTGGGCGTAACAACATTAAAAGAGGGCAGCCTTTCACCTTATTTGAGAGCCACGCCGACGGTCACTTCCCCTTAAGCGCTATTATTCCGAGTGCTCTCGCGATGGCAACAGGACATAAACGAGCCCTGCTGACAGCGGCTGGAGATAGATCAGACAGTTTTATCCGGCAAGCGGCAGTAGCTGTAGCAGGGAGCTTCGATGACTACTTTCTCACCGACTGGATCGAACTCAGAGGTAGGCAACCTGGAGAAGTACCCAAAATCTTTAGGCAAGGGTTGCTTGATGCAGGTGTCCCCGACGACCACATCAAGATTTTCTCGCCGGCCGAGGCTGTGCGAAGAGCAAAATTTAATCTCCGAGAAGAGGATCTACTCTTTTCGGTCCTTTATCCTATGAAAATTCCTGAATAAATCAAAACTAATCGTACAGAGACAAGAGAAGGCAACTGTTCCCAGAAAGTTTTTTAAAAGCCACTCAAGCTCGACTGACCGTCTTCGCCCGCTAGAGATGTTACTGCTAGGTCATTCTCTTAGCACTTATTTCAGCTCAACCATGCTCCTATTGCGTCCAGCAATGCGTCTTTTTGATTAGAAAAAAAGTGATCTCCGCCGGAAAGCATAACGAGATTTTGACAACCAAGCTCGTCAAATGTATGTCGATTGAAGAAGGGATCTCCCTTACAGACCACGCAGAGCACCCGGTTACTCAGAGTCTGTCCGTGCTTCACAAACTCCATAAATTTGGTAGGTGGAGCAATGCATATTGCCCTGGTGAAGGTTAGCAGCGGTAACGAACTCCAAACCACCTGCGCACCAAAAGAATAACCTATCAAAGAGAGGGGCTTGTTCCCGTACTTCTGCTGAAGCCACCCACAAAGAAGAATTAGATCGTTAATCTCAGGCTGATTACCGGAATCAAGGGGGGTTTCCCACGCGTGAAGACGTCCAGAGCTTCCTGAGCTACCGCCCACACCCCTAAAATTCAGGCGGGCAACCACCTTATCAGCGCCTTCAAAGTATTCTGCGCAGCTGTTCAAAATTGGGTCATCCATACAGCCACCAAAAAGCGGATGCGGATGACAAAGCACGACAATGTCTCTTACCCTGCCGGCGGGAGCGTACAGGGCTACTTCCAAACGACTATTAACATTCTCTATAAAAAATACTTTTTGTCCTTCTCGAGTTAATCTTTGCATTGTGGACACCGCTATTAAGAGGCCATGCTTTTTGACGCTTAAGCGTTGTAGGCACTGATGACATCGATCGAGGGTCGCCATGCAGTACTAACCTATCGCTAAGATCATTAATAAGAGAAAGGCTAAACTAACCGGCGGTATAAGTGAAAACGATTTTTAAGGAGCCAACGTAGTGACATTACCAATGCAGGTTGTATTTTGATTTTCGCGCGATATCGAAAAACGGCGGGCTTAATTTTTTGGCTTGCCCTTCTAGCCTTGATTTTACGCATAGCAATGAATCTTAAAGCTGACGGTTCGATAGTGTCTGATACCGAACCACAAATTGTAAATGCTTCGGGAACGGCACTACTGAAAACCAACAAAAGAGGACACTTCGTTTCAAAAGGTTTTATTAATGGCAAACCTGTGAAGATGCTTTTGGATACCGGCGCGACATTGGTCACTGTACCACAAGCGCTAGCTCAGGAGCTTTCCTTGTCACCCCGAAAACCGGTTACCGTGCACACGGCGGGCGGGGCGAGCGCCGCTCATCTTACTGTTATCGAAGCGATCACAGTAGGTGGAATTACAATGCGCAACGTGAGAGCGCATATAGCCACAGAGCTTGAAGGGCGGACAGTGCTTTTGGGTATGAGCTTTCTAAGGCATGTTGAGCTGATACAGTCAGAAAATCAGCTCAAGCTACAAATAAGAAAGTAAAATGGTGTGGTAAATAAAGTCTTGGCTGGAGGGAGGAACTTTGAGTCGCGTGTCAACTATCGGTTATATCCCAGGCTGTACCCAGCATCGCATCGAATTGAGGCTCCCCAAGCATGACCTTTCCCCTCACGACTATGAGGTCGCGGTTCGCGCCCTAGGTCTAATCTGGGGCGACCTGTCCGGCTTAGGGGCAGGAAAGTTAAAAAGCGACTCGCTGTTCACAGACTTTTTCTCTTTATTTCACAACGCGGTTGCGCAGGATGCGTATTTGCCACTTTTTGGCCACTGGATAGGGAGCCCATTTAAACGGAACGAAACCCATTTATATGGATGGATGCCTACTTTTCTCAAGCTTCCAAAGGGTCTACACGAAAAAATTAGTAGAGGATGCTTGGAATTCCTCACGCACTTACAGAATAAAGATGAATTATCAGCTATCTACAAGAAAACCACCGGCGAGGTAAGACAAGTTTCCAATCATCTTGGCTTTGCGGCTTTCGACTCAACACTGCCGATTCTCCAACTTGCCTACGAGTTGGGGCTGAACTTCACCTTGCTCGGAAGCGGCGCATATCAAATAGGGCAAGGCAATAAAAGCAAAATTATTATGGGCGCTTGCTCTACGAGTGACAGCGCTATAGGCGCAATGCTCAGCGATAATAAGTTCACCACGAGTCAGATACTGTCTTCATGTGGACTGCCTGTTCCAGATTCGCGTTTAGCGACCCGCGTTGACCATATGCATGGGTTTTGCCGGCAAGTAAAGGCGCCCTGGGTTGTGAAGCCTGCAGACGCAAATCGAGGCGAGGGAATAAGCTCCGGTATCTACAGTGAAAGCGCTCTTAATGCCGCTTTTCTAAAGGCGAAAAAGGCCTCCCGAACCGGATCTGTAATTATTCAAGAAACTCTCGCTGGCGACTGTCATCGCATTAACGTCTGTGGCCAAGAGATCATCTCAGTCGTGAAGCGCAGGCCGAAAGGTGTCGTTGGGGATGGACGTCGGACCGTGGAACAGCTTATTTCCCTCGCCAACAAGCGACAACAAACAAGGCCCGAGCGCATCAGATTGAAGCCGTTTCCGGATGATGACATAAGTCATGAAGCTCTTGCGGCTCAAAATCTGACCTCAAAATCAATTCCAAAGAGGGGTCAATATGTTCCGCTCAGACTGGTTACAACGGTGGCTGACGGTGGGCAAGCAGAGACAGTGACTCACCTGCTACATCCTGATAACGCGGCCATTGCGATTGAGGCCACCCGCTCGCTCGGCCTTGATACGGCGGGGGTAGATTTTTTCTCCACAGATATAGCGCTGCCGTGGTACGAAAGTGGCGGTAAAATATTGGAGGTAAACTTCAGACCGCAACTGGTCAACAGACCGTCGGATAGAGTGACTGGGCAACAGTCCTTTCATCTGGCCAGGTCCCTTTTTAAAGATTGCAAACAAATTCCAATTCATGTCTTCATTGGAGATGCAGAGGCGGCAGCTAACGCCAAGCGCGCAGCCTATCGCTTTCGATCTCAGGGCGGCAAATACTGGTATGTAGGAGAGGACGGCATTGTTGATAACACTGGTTCAACCCGTCCTTTGCAGAATGGAAACCTCTGGAATGCGATTAGTGCTCTTATCCTAAATCCTTGTGTAAGCGGCTTGTGTATACAAATTGGAACTTGGGGTCAGTCTTTAGCTCTCCCGATTTCTCATTGCAATTCAATAAACCCAGAGGCGGTGCTGAAGTTAGGTCCCCCGGAAAAAGGGTGGTTAGAGGTTATTAATCGTCTATCACAAGTTATGAAAGACGCTCTCTAATACACCTGACCACCATATCTCCTGTTGTTGTTAGCCTTGCGTTGGCAGTGATGACAGACATTCCGTCAGCAGTAAAAGAACTTAGTTTCTCGATTTGAGCGGCGGCTTCTTTCGCTAACCGCTCATCTGGCGGCCTTCTGGACAAAGCACGCATGGTTTCCCTTATCTCACTGCACACATAAGTTGCATGAATAATTCCCTCCATCGGACGAGCGTCACAGCGCAGAGGCGAGACGAATACTTCACCAGCTTCGTTTAAAGTAAGAGCCTCAAACTGGCACAACATATTGAGATGCGTATGGCATGATTCGTGAACAAGGGACGCCAGAACCTCCAAGTCAGCGAGGTCTGTGTTAACACTGAGAATCACCACGCCAGGCAGAAATAAAGAGCTTGCACCCCCAAGCGTTATCTCTGACTCTGGCGCCACGTTTACGAAGACGATCTGGCGAATGATCGACAACCAACGATGGTAACCAGCACTGTCAAACTGTCGCCATAGTGACAGGGCTCGTTCGATCTGATTTCGAGATACCTCCAGCTCTTCTTGCGTGACCGCCGCTAACCTCAAGCGTCCAGAGGTGCCTTCGTTAAGTAATTTTTCAAAGCCCGCCGTACTATATGGGCTATCGGAACTGTCCGCCGTAACTACCTCATAAGAGTCAGTGGCGATCGGCTTCCATCCACTCAGGCCCAGACCAACATGGTCCAAACCAGGGCACACCAAAGCCTCTTCGAGTTCGCTCGCCGCGATAGAGATTGTTAGTTCTCGGTAGTAGGCATAAACGAGGGGATGTATGACCTCTTTTTTTGTTAGTGCCTCTATCTTTGATATATGCCCAGCAAGGAATTCAACACGCTGGTCGTCCTGCTCGTCACGGATAAACCGCATGCTCTGAAGCAGGTCAGTATCAATTTTTTGTGGATCTGGAAGTGGTAACAAAGAGGTCAATGGTAATTCCAAAAAAAACCGCCATTAGGCGGTCTTTTGAACATCGTGCTCACGACTGCAGCGCTCAGCCTATTTTCTCGCCGCACTTTGGTTGCAACACAGCCGGTGCGGCAACTGTCGTCAGCTTGCTGGGCGGAACTTTGTTGTCCCCTTTTATATTTCCTAGCTTGGCCTCAAGTACAGCTGCTTTAGGCTCTCCCTGCTGCATTAGCCTGAATCCGAACAGTGATTTGGTATCCATTTTCATCTTTCCTTCTCTAACTATGAGTGACTTCTTCGCTACTACACCAAAAGGGGCGTTTATCTCAAAAAGGATCGCCGCCTTTCAACCCACACTTTGGTTGCAACACGGCCGGCCCGGCAACAGTCTTTGGCTTGCTGGGCGGAACTTTGTCAAAACCACCCTTTCCACCTCCTAGCTTGGCATCAAGTACGGGTACTTTAGGCCGTCCCCGCTGCATTAGCCTGAAGCCGAACAAAGTGTCAGTGTTCATGCTTTTTCTCCTTTGTTTTCGGTTTCGTTAAAATCTAAGATCCCCAAAAAAGAGCACAATGTCAAGCGGGCTTGAGTACAAGAAAGAGCCTCTCTCTGTAGTACAGTGTGGCACTCCCTTACCTTGGAGTGCGTGAGACAAACAGGCACGACCACGCCGGTTAAGCCTAAACACCAAGCTATCTAAAGGTGTTAATGATCAGATGTAGTAAACCTTGGACGTCCCCGAGGTCAGAGGATGCCCCGCCGCCCTGGCCCGACAATAGAAACCTTTATCGGGTATCATCAACGACTAGTGTTTTAAGGTGGCACCGCTGATGGGAATTCGCCGAATAACCCGCGTAGAGTCACAGGGATTTTATCGCGGCTACAACCGCTGGATTGCTGTTGCGGTCAAAATCATCATTCTTCTACTGGTTCTATGGGCGTCAATCGCTGCGGACGCTGCGGATATCCTCCTCGTAATACAGCAAGCTACTATCGATCTGTTTGGTGTTTGGTACATCGGCGCGACAGCGGCGTTTATGGCAATGAGCGTCTTGCTGGCGCTCATCCCAGTCACCGGGAAACGTCGGCTGGGCAGCGCTGGTGTGGAGCCAGAATTTGGTCGCTTCGCCTGGTTCTCAATGATGTTTGGTGCCGGTATCGGCGTGGGCATGTTGACCTACTCCACTGCTGAGCCGCTCTATCACTTCGGTAGCAACCCCGATGTCATCATGGGGCACGCGGAGGCCCTGACCGCGGGCAACGTTCGATATGCCTATAAGTGGACGCTACTCCACTACGGCCTGACACCCTGGGCGTGTTACGCCGTGGTAGGCCTGTCTCTCGCGTATTTCTCCTACCGAAAAGGTATGCCTCTCACTATCCGGTCTCCGTTTAGTGCCCTGCTGGGCCATCGACTGGGCACCATCACTGGAGGATTAGTCGATACCGCAGCCATTCTGGCTACCGTTATCGGTATCGCCGTGACCATCGGGTACGGGGTTTCACAGTTGGCTTATGGCTTTCATCAAATTGCTGACTGGGACTGGCTGTTGAAAGACGGCCAACCCAGTATGCTTGCCCTCACCGTAGCGGTTTTTATTATCGTGGCGGCCTCAATGCTATCGGCGCTGTCAGGGATCGGTCGGGGTATTAAATGGCTTTCAAACCTGAATATGGCCCTGTCATGGCTCCTACTTTTGGTGTTCGTCGTCTTTGGCGCAACCTTATTTGCCGGAGAAGCCTTTATCTACGGGATCTGGGATTACCTACGCGCTCTTCCCGCCATGTCCACAACTGTGTGGTCGCCGGAGGCCGATACTGAATCAGAGGCGGCCTTGAGCAGTTGGCAAGCAAGCTGGACTATTTTTTATTGGGCCTGGTGGATTGCGTTTACTCCCTTTGTCGGATTGTTTCTTGCGCGCGTATCGAAAGGTAGAACTATTAGGGAGTACGTGATTGGAGCCATGGTTCTGCCTTCAGCCATGTGTTTCGCGTGGTTTTGCATTCTCGGAGGTACCGCGCTTGATTTGGAATTGTCGGGCGTCGCAAACGGCAGCATCCTCAATGCCGATTTGTCGGCGCAGTTATTCGCCACACTCGATGTTCTTTTTAGCGCACCCTGGATATTTCCAATGGCCTGCCTGTGCGTGGTTTTGCTGCTTACCTATCTCATCACTTCGGCTGACTCGGCAGTGCTGGTGATCAATACCATCGTGTCTGGCGGTACCGAGGATGATCACGACCCTCGCCACATTGTATTGTGGAGCGCCCTACTTGGCCTTGTCATCGTCACGCTACTGATCGCGGGAGGATTGGATGCCCTCCGCTCGGTAATGATTATCGGCGCCCTTCCTTTTTCGATTGTTATGGCCTTTATGCTGTTTTCCCTGCTAGTGGTCATTTGGCAGGATCGCAGGGTGCCTCACTAGCAGCATCGACCAGCAACGCAGCGAGCGACAGATACGCTTCGGTGGGAGTTCCTCTGGGAAAGGTGGTCAATTGCTCGAGTCCCAGTGGCCTTTGCTGAGATCTGTTGGTAACAGCCACGTTAGGGGTGTAACGTAGCGTAGTACCGAATCGAACCTAACCGGCAGTACTTACATCAAAGGCCAGTCCCCGCTCATGTCAGGACAACCAACAGTAAAACCTGATAGCGCCATAAGCGACTCCACTGGAGTTGCTGGTTTCCTTCGCTCAATCATCAGTGTGGGTCGCGAGCTCCTGAGTGGGAGAGCGGCGGAGACAACAGTCTCAGCGGCAGGCTTAACAGAGGAGTGTCATCAGCTCCTACACCACCGCGGTGAAGCATCGGGGCTCGCACTTGCTGATGAAGTTAACAAAACCTATTTGCACTTGGATGACGCCCAAAAACTTCTGTTTTTCCAGTCGCTGAATCAGGAGTTTGCGGTCAATCCAACTCAAGTAATCGCCGCTGCAAATCACTACAGCGAGCGACCCAATCACGACACACTTATTCAGATCACAAAAGCAGTCGAGGCGCCAAGAGTCCGATTATTTCGACGGATGAACATGGCCCCCGGTGGAACTTCCACGCTGGTTAAATTGCGGGGCGATCTTTTAAAAGTGCTGCCACAACACCCCGAACTCAAGGCCGTCGACGCGGATTTGAAGCACCAATTTATCTCATGGTTCAACAAGGGGTTTCTTGAACTGCGCGCCATCGACTGGAACTCCCCCGCGCTGGTTCTTGAGCGCATCATTGAATACGAATCGGTACATGCGATTAATGGGTGGGATGATTTGCGCTCCCGATTACGAGGGGACCGGCTTTGCTACGCGTTCTTTCATCCGGCGCTCCCGAATGACCCGCTAGTTTTTGTGGAGATCGCGCTGACCACTGGCATTCCCACAGCGATTTCGCCACTCCTGGACCTCTCGAGAAAAACAGCCACCGACACAGAGTTTGATACGGTGGTGTTCTATTCGATAAGCAACTGTCACCCGGGCCTCGCCGGGGTTTCCTTCGGCAACTTTCTTATCAAGCAGGTGGTTGAGGAAATTAGCAAGCGACACGCGCAAGCTAAGACCTATGTAACACTCTCACCGGTGCCAGGTTTTTACCGATGGCTTTCAGAATCTGCGGCTGAGCATGGCGTCGATGCCGCCGAAATTCAGGCGATGGCCGAGTCCCAGGGTGAGAACGCACCCAGTGCCTCACGCGATGTGGCGCTCAAACTATGCGCTCACTATTTGATCAATGAGAAAAGTGGCCATCTTGCGATGGATCCAGTCGCCCGATTCCATCTTGGCAATGGCGCGCGACTAGCGGGCATTCACTGGGCGGCTGATCTTAGCGAGAAAGGACTCAAGCAATCGGCAGGCATCATGGTGAACTATCACTATGACATTGGCGCCATCGAGCGCAATCACGATGCCTACTTTGATCGGGGAGAAATCGCCGTTACCAAAGGGATCAATCGCCTACTTGGCTGAGTGCTCACGGAGTCGATCAAAATAATCTCGTGCAGCGCTCATCACTTTCGGTGCCAAAATCAAGGTGCTAATCATGGTGGGGATGGCCATTAACCCGTAGCTACCTGAAATAAGATTAAACACCACATCAATACTCACCGTCGCGCCAAAGACGACGGCGATCACAAAAAACCAACGAAACATGGGTTGCCATTTCGCACCAACCAGAAATCCAAAACATTTAGCGCCGTAATACCACCCCGTAAACATCGTTGTCGTACTTAAAATCAACGCAACAAAGCCGAGGGCGATTAACCCGACTACCCCCATTGAGGCTTGGAATGCATCGGCCGTAAGCGTGATTCCCGACAAACTGCCAGGGGACTGCCATTCACCAGCTAACAGGATCACAAGCGCGGTACAGGTACAAACTAAAAGCGTATCGAAGATCGGCCCAAGGGTGGCAACCATCCCCTCGCGGATAGGCTCACGGGTTTTGGCAGCACCGTGAGCCATGACCTCAGTGCCCACACCGGCTTCGTTCGAAAAAACGCCCCGGCTCACGCCGATCAACATAACGCCAACAAAACCCCCGCCAATCGCCGTGGGCTGAAAGGCCTCGCTGAAAATGAGGGTCAAGACGGTTGGGACCTGTGACCAATGACCAATAATGACCCATAGCGTCATGCATAAGTACACGATCACCATGAGAGGCAGGGTCGCGACCGCCACTTTCGCGACCCGGGGCAACCCACCAAAAATGACAGACCCAACCAACAGCGCTAGCACGAGCCCTGTTACCGGAGCTGACCAGGAAGGTGGAGCACCGGCAAACAGCGTGTCGTTTATCAGTGCTGTCAGTTGGTTTGCCTGAAACATCGGGAGAGTGCCGACGAGCCCCGCTAGCGAAAACAAGACCGCGAGCGGATAAAAGCCGCGCGGCAGCGCCTCACGGATCACATACATTGGTCCGCCTTGAAGCTGCCCTAAACTGTCATATCCCCGATACATAACGCCTAGGGAGCACGTAAAAAACTTAGTAGCGATACCAACCAGCGCTGACATCCACATCCAAAATACGGCACCGGGTCCCCCGGCGGCGATAGCCAGGGCCACACCCGCGATATTGCCCAAACCCATGGTGTTCGATAAGGCGGCGGCAAGCGCCTGAAAATGACTCAGCTCTCCCGGCTCTTCGGGAGTATCGAATTTTCCCGCCATCACCTCAAAGGCGTGACCGAGATATCGGTAGGGCAATGCTCTAGAAAAAAGCAGAAAAAAAAGACCGCCGCCGAGCAGCAAGGCAACCATCGGAGCGCCCCAGATCGTGTCGACGAACACGAGTGAGAAAGCTTCAAGCGCGTCAAGCATAAGCGGCATCCGGAAAATTAGGCAGCTACCCTATCACAGCACTGACAGCAAAGGATCCATTGCCCGTCAGGTACCCACAACCCTGCCGCCCATGTGAACTCGGGAGCGATGGGAACCCACTCTTGGGGCGTTTTCCAAAGAGGCATTTCCGTAGGGGCACTACCTAGGAGGCTATCCCCTACAAGCTATCCCCTACAAGCTTTCCCCTGGAGGCACTGGCACCGTCTAATCAGACAACGCTAACGGTCAAAGAAAGAAAAAGCTCCCAGCCTGCAGAAATTTGCCCGCCAACAGGTTACTGTGTGGACCCCACCAATGTGGGCCCGCGCATCAGCGCAGTAACGTTGCCAGTAAGTCTCAACACCTTGAGTCTAGCTGGAAGACTCTTCGAATAATGAAACAAGGAAACAACAATGTTTAGTCACATTATGGTGGGCGCTAACGACCTCGACGCCGCCAAGACATTTTACGATGCAACTCTCGGTGCACTGGGCTATGGCCCCGGCGTCGTAGATCCCAAGGGCCGGCTTTTCTACATAACTGATTCGGGCATTTTCGCCGTCACCGCGCCTATTGATGGCAATCCCGCAACCCACGGTAACGGCTCAACCATTGGCTTTGCTGCGGCCACAACCGAGGCAGCAGATGCATGGCATGCAGCTGGCTTAGCCAATGGCGGCACTGCCTGCGAAGAGCCCCCGGGAGTTCGCGAGGGAGATATGGGTGCTCTATACCTAGCCTACCTGCGCGATCCATCAGGCAACAAACTCTGCGCCTTGTTGCGGGTGTAAGTTACCCATGGGGCTTGCGGCATTTGCCCGGGCCCTTTCTATCGTCTCACCCTTAATCCTCGAGAAACCCGTTGGCGGTGGTCTGAGGAGAATGAGGTCGGTGTTTTACCGCTTGCTCACGTCATCTGCCGCCATATCACAGCTTGATCATTGTGTGGATAATAACCCCAGCCCAACATTAAAAATAAGACGGGAAGACAATCCAATGACGGGAAGCCAAGCTACCGGCGCCATCCATCATTTCATGCGGCTTGACGGTGCCGGAGGCTCCTCACTTGTTGAGCACTCCACCTCGATTGGGTCTGGCCACTGGGTTCATCTTGATGCGGCGCACCCCGACAGTCGTTCCTGGTTGCAGGACCACACGGATCTCATCCCCACGGCGATCGAAGCCCTGCTTGCACCAGAGACTCGACCCCGTCTGGCGACCCGAGGCGCCAACCTTCTACTGACACTTCGGGGTATTGGTCTGGATAACTCGCATGATCTGGAAGACATGATTTCCCTGCGAGTTTGGTGCGATGGAACCCGCATGATCTCAACGCGGCTTCGCTCGCTGAAATCAACGCAAGATGTTCGAGAAGCCCTCGAAGAGGGAGAGGGCCCTACCTCGATCAGCGAGCTATTGATTTATTGGGTCGAGCGCATACTCAAGCGGATGGAAAGTCCTCTTCAACATCTTGAAGAGTCAATCATGGATATGGAAGACCGGGCCCTTGAGGCTGGAGAACAGACCAGCCATGCTGATTTAAGCCAGCTGCGTCGACAAATTCTTGGGCTCCGGCGTTTCCTGGGACCTCAACGTGAAGCGCTGTTGGCACTCGCTGGCGCGAAGGTAGACTGGCTCAATGATTTGGATCGTGCTCAACTCCGTGAAAGCGGCGAGCGTCAGTCGCGGCATGTGGACTTGCTCGATCACATGTACAGCAGGATAGCCGTCGCACAGGAAGAACTGCGAAACACGCTGTCAAATCAAATGAATGAGCGCATGTATGTCATGTCCATCGCGGCAGCATTGTTTTTGCCCCTGAGCTTTTTCACCGGGCTGATGGGCATTAACGTGGGCGGCATGCCGGGTATCGACGATGCCAATGCCTTCTGGATTGTTGTGGGTCTGTGTGGCATCGCTATTTCAGGGCTACTATTTTTGTTCAGAAAACAGGGATGGTGGTAACCTTTACACAATCCCCCAGCAAAAACCGGGCGTAAGGTGACAGCCCTTGCAGCGACGCAAGCCTTATCGCCGACGAAAACAGAGAGCCACGCAACGATCTAATCTGGGAAAGAGCGGCATACGTCGCCCAACATCAAACGGAAAATTGTCATGAACCAAGCATTACCGGCACGCGCCAAATTCCATCACATGAAAGACGGGACTGCGGAAGACTGGGCCATTATTGGCGGTGAGGCCAAAGCTTTTGCAGCAACCGTCTATGAACGCATCATGGATCACTTGAAATTACTAAGCGGCGATTGCGGAGGCTTCCCGGTAGATCGTCTTACCCACTGCCTGCAAACCGCAACATTAGCTCACAAAGACGGCAAAGATGACGAGTATGTTGTCTGCGCCTTACTTCATGACATTGGCGACACCCTGGGTCCGACAAACCATGCGGATATCGCAGCAACCATTCTTGAGCCGTACATTAGTGAAGAAAACCATTGGATGGTCAAACACCACGCTATTTTTCAGGGCTACTACTTTTTCGAATATCTGGGTCTCGATCGAAATCTGAGAGACCAATACAGGGATCATCCTTACTACGAGCGCACCCTAGAGTTTATAGAAAAGTACGATGCACCAGCGTTTGATCCCGAGGCTGAGACGTATGGACTCGAATTTTTTGAGCCCATGCTGAAAGCAGTTCTCGCGCGCCCTAAAAAATCCCTGTACATGAGCGACGATAACAAACTGTTCGATTGATTAGTGTTGCTTAAGGCTATCGAGTGCGGCCACCGCCGCACTTATCAATCCGGCATTGCTTTTTGCTATCTCCTTTTCGCTACTGCGTCCTTTAGCAATGCGCAGACCGCACCGACTGAAACAGCGCCCCTCGAAGAGATTGTTGTCTCTGCCAGCCGCAACCTACTTGATCAAGCACTGAGCAACAGCACAACAACCTACCGCCTGTATCCAGAGCAAACGGTAGGGCCGCGGCAATCCATTGCCGATACGCTGATACAAGCGCCGGGTGTCAGCTACAACGGACAAGGAGGTCTATTTCAAAGTTACAGCCTGCGAGGCTTCAGCCGCTGGCGTATTCGTACAGAAGTTAACGGCGTGCCTCTGCTGATTGACCGGGCCGCCGGAAGCTCTGCCTCCTTTATTCCTAGCACGCTCGTGGATCAGATCACTATTTCTCAGGGCCCTGGCTCCACCTTGTACGGCTCGGATGCAATGGGAGGCGTCGTTAGCCTCAGCACGGTTCACCGTGGAACTGCGTCTTATAGCCTTCAGTGGCAAGACAATGATGACCAGCTCATGCTCACCGCCAAGGGCAGTCTTAACTCAGCTCTATCGGCGAGCGCAGCCTTGCGTCGAGCAAATAATGCGACCGATGCGAAAGATCGTCCCCTGAACACAGGCTTCGAACAAATCGCCCTCAGTCTGCACGGGCAAACTCAATGGCAAGATCTTACCCTCAGCGCCAGTTGGCTCCCCGTCCGTGGTCGCGATATTGGCAAGTCCAACGCAAACTTTCCAGACACCGCGGCCGCTCACTACCCTCATGATGACCACAGCATCGCCACCGTAGAACTTCGCCGTGACAGCCGCTGGCTGGCCCGGCTATACCACCATCGACAGGATTGGGCCTCAATAACCGAAACCCCAGAGGGAGACAAAAATCGAACCGATTTCGACGCCGACACCATCGGTGCACTTGTGTATCACCAAACTCCTTTTTCAATCGGCGAAGGCCGCGCAGGTATCGAATGGCTGGGTCGCCGCAATGTAAAGATAAACACAGTCGCGCTCGCCACGGCGGAAACATCAGATCTGTTTGAAAGCAGCTTTAGTGGCAGTCAGGATGGCATCGGATTCTTTATCGATCATGTGTGGACCCATCAAGATATAGCGCTTGAACTTGGTGCTCGCTACGACCACGTTGCGCAAGAGGGATTGGGTGCGTCAATCGACGACGGCGCCTGGAGCACTACCCTCGGACTTTCGTGGCAACCAGATAGCTCCTGGCATCTCAGCGGCAAACTAGGCACGGGCTTTCGTTTTCCCACACTTACCGAGCGGTTTTCGAAAGCGGCGACTCCTCGGGGCATTCTGCTTGGAAACCCCTCGCTCAAATCGGAACAGACTGAATCGCTGGAACTGCGCGCGGATTACCGCAGTGATGGCTATCAACTTTCTGTCGCTACTTACTACAACTGGCTAGATGACTATATAGAACGGGTGATTCTGGAACCCGGAATCCGGACTTATATAAATACCGATCAAGCCGCAATCTGGGGCTATGAAGTAATGCTGCAGTGGCAGCTCCCGGCCGGGTTGAGTCACCGTCTTCAATATCAATACCAGCGGGGCACATCGGATACGGATCAGTGGCTGTCGGATCTCAACCCCCCTTCCTGGCGCTACGGCGTGCAATGGCTATCACCTGAGTTCGAGTTCAAGACGGAGCTTGTCTACCGGCCATCAAGGGAGTCAGCGGGACCGGGAGAACAAGCCCTTGATTCCGCCACATGGCTGGACAGCCAACTACGCTTCAATTGGCTTAAACATGCCAAGCTGACGTTTTTTATTAATAATGTATTCGATGAGGCCTACCGCGGTAGCGCAGACGAGCAGGCGCCCTTTCAGCCTGGTCGAACCTTTGGGCTTGGCATCGAGTGGACCCCTTCCTAAAGAAACCAACGGTCCCCGTACTCTGGCAGTAAATAGTCTGAATCCACTCTTGGATAGCCCTCAAAAGAAGATAGACTGACCTCTCGGATAATCGACGAGCCGTCTGCCTATCCTCGGCAACGCCGCTATGTAAAGCACAAGAGGCCCCCATGAAGCTGACCCCCCGCACGTTTTTCACTTTCATTCTCGCTCTACTAATTCAGTTTACCCTTCACTCATCGGTGCATGCCGCAGAGTTAGAAAGCGACGAGGAAAAGAAACCGGGACCCTATGAGGGACTGAAGTGGCGAAATATTGGTCCCGCCTTCATGTCGGGACGGATTGCGGATATTGATTGGGATCCGACCGATAACTCGGTGTGGTACGTGGGCGTGGGCTCGGGGGGCGTGTGGAAAACCATCAACGCCGGTGTTACCTGGACCCCTATCTTCGATAAGCAGACGGCTTATTCGATTGGCAATGTGACGGTCGATCCGTCGAACCCCCATCGTATCTGGGTGGGTACCGGTGAGGATGTCGGAGGACGCCACGTAGGATTTGGCGACGGCATTTATCGCTCCGATGACGCAGGCAAGACCTGGGTAAAAAAAGGGCTGGAAGAGTCTCAACACATCTCAACAATTCTGGTTCACCCCGATGACTCCAATACAGTATGGGTTGCCGTACAGGGGCCACTCTGGACCAAAGGCGGGGAACGCGGTTTTTTCATGACCACCGACGGCGGTGAGACCTGGGAAAAAACCTTGGGGGGTGGTGAATGGACCGGCGTCACCGATATCAAGATGGACCCGAGAGACCCCGATGTACTCTACGCCGCAACCTGGCAACACCATCGAACAGTTGCGGCTTATATGGGCGGTGGGCCCGAGAGTGGTATTCACAAGTCCACCGACGGCGGCCGAACCTGGACCGAGTTGAAAACCGGACTCCCCGAAGGCAACAAAGGCAAGATTGGTCTGGCGATCTCAACGCAAAACCCCGACGTCTTGTACGCGGCAATTGAACTCAACCGCCGAGAGGGCGGGGTCTGGCGTTCAGACAACCGGGGCGGTAGCTGGGTTAAAGGCGCTGAGGCGGTCGGTGGCGGTACCGGTCCCCACTACTATCAGGAAATTTTTGCGAGCCCCCATCAGTTCGACCGACTGTATCTCGTGGGTCCAACGGTCCAAAAATCAGAGGACGGTGGCAAGACATTCAGCCCCATGGCCCATCCGAATCAGCACGGAGACATGCACGCAATCGTCTTCCATCCCACCGATCCTAACTACATCATGATGGGAACAGATGGCGGCGTATACGAGAGCTTTGATCTGGGCGCGACGTGGCGCTATATGGAAAATCTGCCGGTTACCCAATACTACAAACTGGCTCTGGATGACGCCGAGCCTTTCTACAATATCTACGGCGGAACGCAGGATAACAATACTCAAGGCGGACCATCACGCACTGACAATGTTCACGGCATTCGCACCGCCGACTGGCAGGTGGTGCTGGGAGGAGACGGCCACCAACCCGCAACTGAGCCGGGCAATCCCGATATTCTTTACGCCCAGTGGCAGCGAGGCAACCTCACCCGCGTAGATCTAAAGACCGGGGAGTCGGTTTACATCAAACCCCAGCCTGCCGCCGGCGATCCTCCCGAGCGCTACAACTGGGACTCACCGATCTTGGTCAGCCCGCACAACCCAACAACCCTGTTTTTTGGCTCCCAGCGGGTATGGCGGTCTGACGATCGCGGAGATTCCTGGACAGCGATCTCGCCCGATCTGACCCGCGACGAGGATCGCATGCTGTTGCCGCTCATGGATCAGACCTGGAGCTGGGATGCGCCCTGGGATATGTATGCCATGTCTGACTACAACACCGTTACGTCATTAGCTGAGAGCCCCCTTGTCGAGGGGCTTCTTTACGCGGGCACCGATGATGGACTTATTCAGGTATCCCAAGATGGCGGCAACCAATGGCGGGCAATAGAGGTGGGCAGCCTCCCTGGCGTGCCAAAGACCGCTTTTGTTAACGACATTCGTGCCGATCTCCACGATGCAGATACGGTCTATGTGGCTCTGGACAACCATAAGTATGGAGACTTCAAGCCTTATCTTTTGGTGAGTCGCAACCGGGGCAAAAGCTGGAAAAGTATCACCGAGGGCATCCCGGACCGGCACCTGGTCTGGCGGGTGGTACAAGACCATGAAAAGGCAGGACTCCTTTTTGCCGGTACCGAGTTTGGGGTGTTTGTCACCCTAAACGGTGGTGAATCCTGGACCAAGTTCAGCGCCGGGATGCCTACCATTTCCATTCGGGATATCCAGATACAGCGGCGGGAGAACGATGTGGTAGCCGCCAGTTTTGGGCGCGGCTTCTTTGTGCTCGATGACTACTCGGCCTTGCGGGAGCTGGCAGACGACACCCTCGAACAGGAGGCCGTACTATTTCCAATCCGGGATGCGGATTGGTATTTCGAACGCGGTGTTCTGGGGGCAACTCGGCGAGGATCGCAGGGTGATCAACTGTATGTCGCAGATAATCCACCCTTCGGCGCGGTGCTTACCTACCATTTGGCAAAAGGCTTTCCGACAGCGGAGAAGCAACGTCAGGAAGAAGAAAAAATCGCGATTAAGGAAAATAAAGAAATTAGCTTTCCTGGCTGGGAGGCGGTAGAAGCGGAGCGTCGGGAGACACCACCAGCGCTGATGCTGGTGATCAAAGACAGTTCGGGCGCTGTTATCCGTCGACTCGACGCCCCAACCAAAAAAGGCTTTCACCGATTGGCTTGGGATTTACGTCATCCCTACCCCGGCGCCATTGAAACCCCTCCCAACTGGCAGGGGCTGCCCCCCAGTGGCTTCATGGCAATTCCCGGTGACTACAGCGCGGAGTTGGTTTTAACCAAAGAGGGTGCCAGCCGCCTGCTCGGCGAACCCGTGTCCTTCAGGGTTAAACGTCTCTACCAGCCTTCACTTGAAGGCGCTCCCCTTGAGGAAGTTGATGCCTTCTGGCAAGAGCTTGCGCAGGTGTCTGGCCAGATAAGCGCCGCGAGCTACGCACTGGAGGACGCGGCGGAAGACATTGACACTCTCCGCAAAATGCTGGGCGGCTCACCCTCCGCACCCGGCACAATGGAAGTCACCCTGCATAGTTTGCGTCAGGAAATTCACGCCCTTGAGGAGGCCCTGTCCGGTAACCAATCGAAAGGTTCTATCGGTGCCTATGATGAACACCGGGTTACCAGCTGGCTGTGGCACGCCTACGGGGGTGTATCTGACTCAACCTATGGGCCAACACCAGCCCATCGTCAGAGTCTCGACAACGCCAAGGTAGGGTTTGAGCCCATTCGCGCGCGACTCAATGCCATTCTGGGTGAGGAGCTCCCGGCATTGAGAGAGTCTCTGATTGAGCTGGGAGCCCCCTGGGGTCGAGGCCAGAGAATACCCGCCTCATGAAAACCTGTCGCCATTAGACGGTTTACAGATGCGGGTTGACAACCTTAATGTTGATGGCAAGCAGAAGATGATGATTTTCTATGGCACTGTTTAAATCGACCGTCCTCGATGATCACGTGACTTATATTCGGCCAAGCTTAGAGTGCATCGGCGAGGGTGAATCCGGAGAATGCTTTCGGCTGGTCCAGCAGCAGATCCAGGCGGGGATGGATATGCTGCTTGATATGGAGGTGCTGATCGGTGATTGCAGTAGCATGACAACGCTAATCACCAAACTGGCGGAGGCTGTGCAGCAAAACAATTGCTTCCTCGCGATCGCCGTACCTGAAGACGCCGCCAGGCGGTCCTTGGCAGACCTGTCGGTGAATAGCCCGGTCCCGATTTACGACTCTCTCAAAACTGCCATGATTGCGCTTGGTCTTGATGGTGACTACCCGACGCCCTAGCGTCCGACAGTCTGACGCCGATCAAAGATCGCTAATCACGCTCCAACTGCCCTACTCCCTTGGCGAGCCAAAGCGCGCGATTTAATCGCCACGGCTGCTTATAGGCCTCAACACCTGAGCCTACGTGATCCCAACCTCTGCAATGATTCATTTCATGCTCAAACACCTCTGCAAGCGTGGTGTCTAACCGGTGAATAACACACTTAGCCTCTCCCCATGAGGCTGTGCGCATGGCACAGGCGTTTATTTCGGGAAGAACACAGGCCGCTCGCAGGGAATCAAGATCATAATGAGTGACTGTGGAAACATCTGCCCTCAGCACGTCCGGGCAGGATGACTGGTGAGCATCTATACAAACCAGACGGCTTCCATCCTGATGGAAAAAAAGTTGGTAACCCAGGAGCAAAACCGGGAGACACAGTGTGAACAACAGCGCTTTCATTGTGTCTGTCGACTCCTACTGAATCAGTATGACCAGACCCTGTGTAACTCTCCAATCAACCCGTCTCTCCAATCAACCTGGCTCGCTACTCTACCTGGCTTTCTGCTCAATAAAGCTGCTGATCTGGTCGAGGGATTTTTTTAGTGTAGCGGCTCGAGGGATCATCGCCTGCTGATCAGCGTGTCCCACAACAATTAACATCATCGGTCGCTCATTCGTTGGCCGACCAAGAATCTTGTTTAGAAACTTCATAGGATTGGGTGTATGGGTCAAGGTGGCTAAACCCGCCTGATGCAACGCCGATAAGAGCATACCGGTAGCGATCCCGACCGATTCCGGCACATAGTAATTTTTTTGACGACTGCCATCGTCCTCAAGCCTGTAACGCTCGGCAAAAACAGCGATAAGCCAGGGTGCTATTTCCAAGAATGGCTTTTGCGCATCGGTGCCCAGAGGCGACAAATCCTGCAGCCACTCATCTCCCGCCTTGCCCCCGTAAAAAGCTCGCTCCTCCTCTTCCGCCGCTAGGCGAATTTCGCGCTTGATTGCAGGATCGGCAACACAGGCAAAATGCCAGGGCTGATGATTAGCCCCGGAGGGCGCCGTGCCCGCAACACGAATACAGGCCTCAATCACAGCACGACTAACGGGAGTGTCCGAGAAGTCACGAATTGATCGCCGCGACCCCATGATCTGGTAGTACGCTTCTACCCGGATCAGTCGCTCTGCTTCGCTCAGCGTGTCTGGTTTTTGCGCGGGTATGGGGTCGTAACGGTAATCCATAAGTCAGGCGCTGGTGCGGTACTGCCTCACCGCTTCAAGCAGCGTTGATATCAGCAGTCGCTCATCCTCATTCAACTCTGGACGCCACACATCGAATAGCAAAATGATCCGTTCGCTGTCGCTGCGGTTCCACGCCTCATGGTTGATGCTGTCATCAAAAGCCCAAGCCTCACCCCGCACAACCTCACGCTCGTCTTCACCCACCCGGAGACCGCAGGATGGTGGCACAACGAGCGGCAAGTGACAGATCAGACGCGCGTTTATCATCCCCGTATGAGGCGCAATCCTGGCGCCAGCATTAAGCTTTGAAAAAAGTACCGAGGGAGAAAATCCTTTTATGTGGGTAAGCGGTAAGGACTCCATCAACTTGACTGTCTTCGGACAGGCAGTCATTACCGAGGGCTCGGGTTTTCCATCGTTCCACAAGTAAGCGGATGTCCAGCTCTCACTATCAAGAAGATCACCATCGTCCGCCGGCGCTCTGTCCAAACCGCTGTGTACATAGGGGGTGAATTGATCCCGGCTCTTTGCCAGCAAGTCGGTCAGCTCTCGCTCGATGGTATCGGTCGCGTCTTCTAGGGCTTCCATCCAGGGCAGGTATTCCTTGGGATAAAAGGTGCGGTAGGGCAGATGGGGCAGATAAAAGACGTGGGGCATTTGCGGGAATCGCTCGGCCTCCTCGTCTCTCGTTTTCGCGCCCATCATGAGATCGAGGGCATCGTTGAACCGCGATGGCGCCGATGCACGCTGATAACCGGCGGCCGCCAGTTGCTCGAACAAGTGTTGCCGGAATCGGGCATTAAGTTGCTCTAAGTGATTCTGTATGCGACTCAAATCTTTGGCGATCCCCGGGGGAACCGACGGCAAGAGCGAGGCAACGCGGAGTGCAAGGGTGTAATGCGCCGCGGCATTTTGTTCGTCGTTTCTGCCCGCCAGCAAGTCACCTTTAATAATGAGGGCCCGAAGGTTTCTCCCCTCGCGGCTCAATACCGCGTCAACGCCGGTCTCAGCAGCGACCAAATCCCCCTGCATCACACAGGCGAGCGCAAACCCCATCCAAAGCTGCGCGGTATCCATCCCGGCATCAATGCTGCCCTGAAATCGCGCCCGGGCGTCAACGGCTCGCCCGGCCTGAAGCGCCTTGATACCTTCGTCAAAGAGCGCCTCACCACTCATGGTCGAGCAACCCGGACTCGGCTAAAGCACCATCCTGCGACAAAGCCAGCCAGCCCCTGCAATAACAGACCCGAAATCGATCGGGCGGAAGCAAAGCCAACCAGACCGAGAGTCGCTTCCATAATGAGGTGAAGCGCAACAAAAGCAACGAAGCCCGCGGCCAGATACCATGGGAGGGCCTCGCCGCCTAACCAACGACGCAGCCTCGATGCCACCGGGAGCGCAATCGCCATGGCCAGGGCTATCAGCGGCAAATAGGACCCGATCATACCGAGCCAGTCCATCCAGATACTTGTCAGGACATCCCGCACACTCGGCGTTAAACCAAAGCCACTGAGAGTCAGCATCACCTCCAGCGTCGCGACTGCACTCGCCACCAGATAAGCCACTACCACGGCTAGAAAATAAGCCATCACCACTCGTAACACGGTCTTCCTCTCACATTCTCTTACCAGTGCATACTCTGGCTAAATAACGACCAGACTAATACGCTTTTCTGCGCATCGCTGCTTTCATAACACGGTATAGTACACGCCCCTAAAGAGCACTGCCCGGGAGCAGCCAAGTCATGTCCATTTTCCTGTCTGTCCGACCCTGGATATCAGGGGCTTGCCTCTACTGTGTCGCAATCGCGGCGACAGCGACCGACTATCACATCAATGTCCTCGCTACCGGACTGGACAAACCCTGGTCCATTGCGGAACTCCCGGCCCAGCAAGGCTTTCTGGTCACGGAGAAATCGGGGCAGCTGTTAAAGCTCAGCCCCGATGGCGAGATGACTGCGATTTCAGGGTCACCCGAAGTCTACTTCAAAAGCCAGGGCGGCTTGCTCGATGTCATCACGGATCCTGCCTTTGCTGATAATCAACGTATCTATCTTTCATATGCAGCAGGAGACGGAGATAGCAACCGCACTACCGTCGCCAGTGCCCGGCTGGTCGACCAACAGCTCAAAGATTTCTCGATAATCCTCGAGGTAAATCCAAGCAAGGCGAAAGCGGCTCATTACGGCGGCAAGCTGGCCTTCCTGCCTGACGACTCGCTGTTGGTGAGTGTTGGCGAGGGATTCGAATATCGAGAGCAGGCACAATCTCTCGATAGCGAGATGGGTAAGCTATTGCGAATCCTGCCCGATGGCACCGCACCGGCTGACAATCCTTTTCCCGATCAAGCTCCCCGGGTGTATAGCTATGGCCATCGAAACCCCCAAGGACTTGTGGTGGACCCGGCGACCGGCACCATTTGGATGACGGAACACGGCCCCAAAGGTGGGGACGAACTCAACCGAATAGCGGCTGGCAACAATTATGGCTGGCCTGCGATCACCTACGGCGTCGATTACTCCGGCGCAATCATCTCTCCTTACACCGAAGCAGAGGGCATGGAACAACCGGTCATGCACTGGGTGCCGAGCATCGCCCTGTCCGGCCTCGCTATCTATCGCAATAACGGTTTTCCAAACTGGGATGGAAGCCTGTTGATCGGTGCGCTAAAGGATCAGAAGTTATATCGTCTAGCCCCGACCGACTCAGGCTTTGAACAAACCGAACCTTTCCCCGACGTGACAGGCCGCATACGCGATGTCAGGGTCTTGAGCGATGGCAGTATCGTTGCGCTATCCGACGAAGGGTCGGTCTATCAAATTCTTCCGACCAACTAAGACGACAACGAGGATACCCTTAATGATTGAACAGTCACTGACCTTGCCCTGTGGCGCAATCTTGCCCAACCGTTTGTGCAAGGCAGCGATGACCGAAGGGTTAGCCGATCCTTTAGGGCAGGCAACACCTGCTCTGATCCAGCTTTACGGACTCTGGAGCGACGGGGGTGCCGGACTCCTGTTGTCTGGAAACG
>Ga0181574_10000487_pt1 | contig 36518 bp, 32 predicted proteins | sample 101ome_24_FD_145600 | JGI IMG/M metagenome (GOLD analysis project Ga0181574, IMG submission 145600) | Coastal salt marsh microbial communities from the Groves Creek Marsh, Skidaway Island, Georgia - 101410AT metaG (spades assembly) | ecosystem: Environmental > Aquatic > Marine > Intertidal zone... | reverse complement strand
ATTAACACTGCTGTTAAACGCAGCCAATGTAGTGTTCTGACCATTTGTGTACCAGTAGTTTGTTGATGGGCTTGTAACATAGAAGTCGTTATTCTCCCACCCCATTTTGTCGTAGTTATATGCAGAGTAAACAGGGTAGTTGTAGTAACCAGCTCTACCAGAAATCACTACAATGTTGTTCTTGTAGTTCATTTTGGTAAAAGAATAGTACATGTATGCATAAAATGCATATGAGTAGTAATCAACATTGTTGTTGAGCACGATTGTGTTGTGGCAAACATCTAAGCTACCACGAGTGTATCCACCCAAGAACGCATAGTTGTAGTACCCCCCTTTGTTGTTCATGTACTCATTGTTATTGATTGTTCCGGTAGCGTAATAGTGATAGTAACCATACACTCCGTAATCTGCTGAGTTGTTGTAGATAGAGTTACGACTCATTTCTAAGTTAGACGAGTAGTATCCATAGATACCGTACACATAGTACCCAGCATTGTTGTTGTATACTTTGTTGTCGTTTGCCTCACAGTTGTTTGCGTAGTAAGGACGTGGACCATACACGTAGTAATCACCACTACAGTTGTACACTAAGTTACCATTCATTTGGAATGGCTTTGCTGTTGTTCCCTCACATCGGTAAGAATACATTCCATACATGTAGCTTACATCAATGTTATGTACCTTGTTGTCGTTGATCTGAATCTGCTCAGAAGCTCCATTTCGGTTACCATAATACGCATATGTGATGTAGGCATATCGAGCATTGCTTCGTGCATCGTGCATATCGTTTCCGATAATCTTATACCCCTTGCTGTAATAATTGTAGAACCAGTAATAATAAACGCTCTGAATGTCGTTGTTCTCAAATTTGTTGTTACCAGTCGCATTGTTGTAGTATTCTACTACACCGTAGTAAGGCCCTTGACTCTTGCTTGTTGTTGACCCGTTCCACCACTTACCATTTTTGATGGTGTTGTGCGAACCGTGATTACCTGAAGATCGAGTAGACGTTCTACTGTTTGAGAAAGCAACATACGCAGTACTGTTTGAAGTACCTGTGTACTTAGATACGATAAACTCACACTTGTCAAACGTGTTGTGATCCGCGTTACTTCTGAACAGAACACACTTCGTGTTGTTGCTCGTACCAGCTGCATTCACTTTCAAGTTGTTGAAGGTGATGTAATCTGCTTGGTACAACTCGATAACTGCTTTAGATGAAGTTGTAGTAATGGTTGCTCCGTTACCGTTGATGGTTACTGTGCTAGAGGACGACGCACCGTTGTACGCGTTGAACACCACAGACTCGCTGTAAGTGCCGCTAGCAACGTTAACAATAACGTTTGCAGAAATACCATTAGAACTCAACGCCGACGCAAAAGCGCTAAAGGACGTGTAGTTCTTAGTTCCTGACCCAGATGGATCAATTGTGTACGTACCGCTCAATTGCGCACTCGCCATACCTCCTGCCAAGAGGATAGCTGCTGCTGCAAATACTGAACGATACAAAGACGAAAGCCAATTCGTTTTGTAAAGTTTTTTCATAAAAATCTGATAATAAAAATTAACTATTTACCTACTATCGAGAAGGCGTTTTTCGCCTCTCGAACCTCGAATATGGGCATACAACAGCAAAATTTCAAGTTTTTAACACCTTTACTAGTGATGTTTTGCAGCTAAGACACCAATCAACCTCTAGATAAAAACTCTGTACGTCAAACCCATACTGGATTTGAGGGCGCTACACAACTCTGACAATTAAAATGTCATTTTTTACACCTTTTCGAAAATAATCACGGAAAGAGGGTCTTTTAAAGGTGTTTTTACCTGCAATAAAAAACACACATCGTTTAACCACCCGTGTTACGGACATTTATCAAAATAAGAACCAGGTGTTTTCAGCGAAATATTGCATTGGATGACTCAGTCTGAACAAAAACCGAATAGGCAATAACCTATAATCAGAAATGACAATGCATTCATATGTTATTGCCATGTAGTCACATTTCATATTTACAACAGATTCATCAAAGCATAAAGAAGCCATCACTACATTTCGCCATTTCGAAGTCAGATAATAGAGAATCGATACGGTCTTAGGATTTTTTCTATTTATTTGCTCTGATGTCGTCACAATCTATAGGTAACAATCAAGACATCTCCGCATGGGTAAACGACTACACTGAGGTGCTACTTGGCTTCGCCATGAAGCGACTGTCCGACATCCAAGTTGCTGAAGACTTAGTGCAAGAAACCTTTATCGCCGCTCACCAGTCAATCCACAAGTTCCAACAGAAAAGCAGTCCCAAAACTTGGCTCACCTCCATTCTTAAAAATAAAATAATGGACCACTACCGTCAGGTTTACCGTAAAAACGAGACTTTCATTGAGGGAAGCGAAGCCTTCAACGAAGATGGTTCTTGGCGGATGGAAAAACTACCAAGCCAGTGGGAAGAAGAAATACTTCTGGATGATCCTGAATTTGTATCAACGTTTGATGACTGCTTGGAGAGCTTACCCGAAAAATGGAATATTTCGGTGCGAATAAAATACCTCAAGGAGGATCATGATTTGGACTCATTGGGTATTAGCAAAGCAAATTATTGGAAAATGTCAGAGCGTGCTCGCAATCAGCTGCGAGAATGCCTAACTATAAATTGGTTTGATAGAGCGTAATGATGAAACTCATCCAAAAAATGATGATTTCGTGCAAGGTCGCTGCCGACCTTATACATCAGAAGCACAATATTGGATTGTCGCGCAGAGAGAAAGTTTCTCTTCGGGTCCACAATTCAATGTGTTCGGTATGTAAAACATTTGAGAAGCAAATTGACCAAATCGACTCAGCGATCAAGGAAAAAATTGAACAGACTCAAACTCCGGACACTACGCAACTCAAACAAGACATTAAGACAAAACTGGACTCCCTTTAATTTTTAGTGTCAGGTTTCTTCTTGGCAATCGACTACACTCTGTTTTTTGATCAAAAAATAAATAAAACAGAGAATGAAAAAATCAACAACTATATCAATGCTTGCTATTGCGGCATTCACCTTGATGTTCTTACAGTCTTGTAAAGAAGACGAAGAACCAGAGCCAGCACAAAACAATGAGTTTGTGGCTGACGACATGTCTTTTGCAGGGTGGGATTCCTGGACCTTGGTCGACACCAAAAATGGCATCGACCCTTCTTTGGGAGCAGCCCACGCCGGAAACGACAGCACATCGGTACGAAAGATTTACGTGAAAGATGGACAAAAACCAGTTGATGGTGCGTACCCGTTAGGAACGCTTGTGGTAAAACACATGAAGAGCGATTCTATGGAAATGATCACAGCAATGGCTAAACGAGGTAACGATTTTGACCCGGCGAATAACGACTGGGAGTATTTCGTAATTATGGCTGACGGTTCTATCGTTGTGGACAATGGAATGACCATGCGAGGAAGCACGGGCCTAATGAATGGCATGTGTGTTGGTTGCCACAAATCAGCTACAACCGACTACATTTTTACGAACTAAAAGGTCCTGTTTTTCAACCTTTTCAGAGACGCCTTAATTATTATGGTGTCTAATTAGTCAAACGAAAAAGCTCCTACTGTAGGGGCTTTTTCTTTTGGTCGATTGTCATGGGTCATAAATAGACCTATCATTGTATGTCATGATTGAATTTGTTGAAGGCGATGTTGTAGAGCTTGCACCCACACATGTGGTGATAAACGCCAATGGAATTGGATACTTCATTAATATTTCGTTAAACACATACGAAGCATTCAATTCGAAGCAAAAACTGCGGGTGCTCACGCATCAAGCTATCAAAGAAGATAGCCATACACTCTATGGGTTCCAGGACAAAACTGAACGCGAAGTATTCCGGAATTTAATCAGTGTTTCAGGTATTGGTCCGGCAACTGCGCGCATGGTTTTGTCATCATTAAGCCAACATGACATAATTGGTGCAATAATCAACGGAAACGTCCCGTTGTTAAAATCGATAAAAGGAATTGGCCCTAAAGCTGCACAGCGAATGATTCTCGAATTGAAAGACAAAATGACCAAACTTGGTGGATCCGTACAAGGAGAACTCACCGGCTCGTCTTCAAATCATACCGAGGCACTCGAAGCCCTTACCGCACTTGGTTTTGGCAGAAGTGCTGCAGAGAAGGCTTTACTCAGAACAAGCAAGGATCTTGGGTCTGGAGCATCTACCGAAGACCTCATTAAGAATTCACTCAAATTATTGTAGTTTTGTCGATTAATCGAACAAATTCAAAGCGTATACAACACAGTTACTATCGAGATGTTTCGATACTTGATTATCGAGCAAGTCGGACCCTTCAAAAAGAGCAATTTTGAGAAACTGTTTAAAGGTACTGGTGGCTTTGTTATTTGGCGTTTTGGCGTTCGCTCCTGCGAATGCTCAAACAACAACGGACTCCACGTCAATTGATTCGTTGAAATTTCCTATTCGGGATCGGAATCAAGGTGAACACACCCCCATAAAACAATTCGATTTTAAAGACCCGTCGAACATCAAGACGGAAGTCACCTATAATCCAAAAGATAAAACGTACACGCTTCAGAAAAAAATTGGAGATACGCCAATTGGTTCACCTCGAACCATGACCTTCGATGAATATCTGAAATACAAACAAGACAACAGTCAGCAAGAATATTTCCGGAAGAAATCTCAAGCGAACAACTTCGTACGAAGCAGTGGGATTTTACCGGATCTGTTTTTTGACCCAAAGCTCGCCAACGACATGTTTGGTGAAGGACTCATTGATATCCGCCCAAGCGGTTCTGCTGAACTGATATTCGGTGGCAATTATAACCGAGTTGAGAATCCAAACTTCACAGCACGCCAGCAGAAAAACGGAAACTTCGACTTCAAGATGAAGATGCAAGTAAACGTTACGGGCCAGATTGGGGATCACATCAAAATCAACACAAACTACGACACAGAAGCGACCTTCGAGTTTGAAAACCAAACGGGGCTAAACTGGCAAGGAAAGCCAAACGATATTCTACAATCCATCGAGCTCGGAAACGTAGCCCTTCCACTAAACGGAAGCCTTATTCAAGGAGGTCAAAGTTTATTTGGAGTTAAAACCAAACTTCAGTTTGGTAAGCTTACCATGACTACCATCGCTACGCAACAAAAGGGTGAAACCCGCGAGACAGAGGTTAATGGTGGTGCTCAGGTAACAAAGTTCAACATCCAAGCAAGTGACTACGACGTAAACCGTCACTATTTCTTGGGGCAATATTTCGCAGATAACTACGACCGCGCCCTATCGCGACTACCTGTGATTCAGAGTAACGTGATAATCAACTACATCGAAGTATGGGTAACCAACCGGGCTTCATCCTTTAGCAACACCGGAAACCTTATCGCCTTGATGGACCTTGGAGAACCGACGCCGTTCAACAGTCAGTATCAAATCCCTCCAACAGATGGATTGCCAAACAACGAGGCAAACACACTTTACAATGAAGTTCGAAACAATCCAGATGTTTCGCGAAACAAATTGCAAGTTGGTGTTGAATATGTTGACTTAGCAAATGCGCGCCAACTTAGACCACAAGAATATACCATGAATGCGCAGCTTGGTTACATTTCGTTAAACCAAGCACTCAACACAGACGAGATACTAGCTGTAGCCTATGAATACACCTACAACGGAAGAATTTATAAGGTAGGAGAATTTGCGCGTGACCGGCCACCAAATAGCCAGAACCCACCTACCCTTCCGGTAAAAATGATTAAGTCGACCTTAATCAAAACCAACCTGCCTACTTGGAATTTGATGATGAAAAACATCTATTCCTTGGGTGCCTACAACATGCAAACCGAAGATTTCAGTTTCAATGTTGTTTACGCCGATGACAAAGGTGGTGGAGACTTAGGATACTTACCGGTTGAACCAAACGAATCGCAGTGGTATAGAAGACAATTGAACCAAGTGTTCAACTTGGACAATATGAACCGGCAATACGAGCCAAAGCCGGATGGTATGTTCGACATCATCGAGGGTGTTACCATTCAAACGGCTCAAGGAAGAATCATCTTCCCAATGCGTGAACCGTTTGGTGATTTTACACGGGATCAGTTTAATGACCCGGTTGGCAGAAATGCAGATTACTATGCTTTCGACGCGCTGTACGACTCTACCAAGTGGGATGCGGAACAGGATGTGGCACACGATAAGTTCTTCCTGCGCGGTAGCTATAAAGGTTCGTCCAGTAACCAAATTAGGTTGCAATGTTTCAACGTACCAAAAGGATCTGTGCGCGTAACGGCCAACGGTTCGATGTTGAACGAAGGCACAGACTACATTGTTGACTACACCATCGGTATGGTTACCATCATTAATGAAGGTATCCTCGGATCCGGTGCCTTAATCAAGGCCACGTGTGAGAGTAACTCGCTCTTTAACCTCCAACAGAAAACGCTGGTGGGATCTAGGTTTGATTACAAAGTATCCGACAAACTCCTTTTGGGTGGTACCATTCTTCACTTAACCGAACGGCCGCTAACTCCGAAAACCAACATCGGTGAAGAGCCACTATTGAATACCATTTATGGTTTAGATGGCGCATATAACACCAAGTCACGAATGCTAACGCGTTGGGTTGATAAGCTTCCATTTATTGAAACCAAAGAAGAATCTTCGTTGGCACTTACTTGGGAGTTTGCACAGATTATACCGCACAAACCTCTGAGTATTGGAGACGCAGAGCGAGGGACATCGTTTATTGATGACTTTGAAGGTGCAGAAACACCGTACGAAATTAAGAACGTGGCACGATGGCATTTGGCCAGTGCTCCAAAGTTCCAGCCCGATTTATTCCCCAATGCGGCTCAGGGAGATATTGGTGCAGAGAACGACCGCCGAGCATTGTTCACGTGGTATACGATTGACCCTGTTTTACAAAACGCTACGACTGGTGACCGAATGCCGGATCACCTGAAACAAGATGTTTTACAACGGTCTGGTCACTTTGTGCGACCAATACCATTTAACGAACCGTTCCCAACGAAGAACATTCAGCAACAGCAGGTTCGTACCATCCAAACGCTTGATCTTGCTTACTACCCAAATAAGAGAGGCCCGTATAACTACACGGTTGACAACTTAAACGTAGATGGAAGTCTTGCGAATCCAGAATCAAATTGGGCAGGTATTAGCCGACGAATTGAGAATACAGATTTTGAGGCGGCCAACTACGACTACATCGAAATTTGGATGATGGATCCATTTGTCTACGAAAAGGCAGAAGGCGGTCCAAAAAATACCGGTCAGCTTTACATAAACTTGGGTAGTGTTTCGGAGGACGTTTTGCCGGACAAGCGACGTTCGATGGAGAACGCTCTCCCTACGGCGAATTCCGCTACCACATCACCAGTTGAACAAACTGACTACGGTTTGGTAGGAACAATACAACCAATTGTTGATGGATTTGATAACGATCCGGACGCCCGACCTGCACAAGACGTTGGATTGGATGGTTTGAGCGACGATTTGGAGCGTGACTTCTTTGCAGACAACTATCTGGCTGATGTAGAAGCGAAATACGGAACCAACTCCGTGGCGTATCAAAACGCAATCAACGACCCTTCAGGAGATAACTTCCAGCACCATCGTGATCCCGATTACGACGCAACAGAAACATCCATCTTGCACAGATACCTGTACTACAAGCAACCGGATGGTAACTCTAATTTAGACCGACTGCCGGATGGTACGCCACAGGCAAACACCACTTTCCCGGATGATGAGGACATCAACCAAGACAACACGCTCGACCAAATAGAAGAGTACTTCCAGTATAAAATTGACTTGAGTGCAGACGACCTAGTTGTGGGTCAAGGTTATGTAGCAGACTCGATTAAGGTATTTGCTGCACGTGAGGACGAAGGTGCTAAGCCGGACAGTATCACATACTACCAGTTGAAAATCCCAATTCGCGAATATCAAAAACGTATAGGCGGTATCTCGAACTTCAAGTCGATCCGTTTCATGCGAATGTTCATGCACGGTTTCGAAGACAGCATCATTCTACGTATGTTGGAAATGCGCCTAATCCGAGCAGATTGGCGTCGTTACTTGAACAGTCTTAAATATCCACCAACTATTGGTGTACCACCGGATCCAACCGATCCAACCGAATTTGTGGTGAGTACGGTGAACATTGAAGAAAACAGTTTGCGTGTTCCTATCAAGTACGTGGAGCCTCCGGGGATTTCACGTGAGGTAGACCCAACTCAACCAACACAAGTACTCCAGAATGAGCAGTCGTTATCGTTACGCGTCTGTGGACTAGAAAAAGGAGACGCCCGTGGAGCCTTCAGGGTGACCGAGGTCGACATACGGAACTACGAAGAATTTAAGATGTTCTTGCACGCGGAAAACGGTAATGAACAATCAAACCTACAGTATAAAGACGTATGGGCGTTTGTGCGGATTGGTACCGATTTGGAGAACAACTACTACGAGTATCAAATGCCGCTTTTCATCACACCAAACGGAGCGGTTCTACAAGACGAGATTTGGCCAACCGGGAACAACATGGAGTTTAAGCTTCAAGACTTCTACAACCTCAAACTTGAGCGTGAAGAAGTAACAGGCTCTAAAACAGAAACCTATGAGAAGGTGAATGAAAAAGGCCACCGCTTGCGCGTTGTTGGTCTGCCGGATTTGAGTCAAGTACGAAGTATGATGCTGGGTGTATTGCACCCGAATGAAAGCACTCAACCGGGTGACCTATGTTCCGAAGTTTGGTTTAATGAAATGCGTGTTACCGGTATTGCCAACCGAGGTGGTTGGGCAGCAACGGCGCGCATGGTTACAAAGTTGGCCGATTTTGCCCGTGTGAATGTTTCGGGTAACTACACAACCATCGGTTTTGGTGGTATCGATAAAACATTGAATGAGCGTAGCCTGGATCAATCGTTCCAGTACGATATTAGCGCCAACCTAGAACTAGGTAAGTTCTTCCCACAAAAATTCGGACTTTCAATCCCGATGTATATTGGATGGAACGAGAACTTCATCAACCCAAAATACTATCCGCTTAACCCGGACATCTTGTACAAGCAAGTATTGGATAACGCCCGAACCGCAGAAGAGCGTACCGAGATTCGAAATACGGCTCAAGACTACACTAGTAGGTACAGTTTAAACTTCACCAATGTAAAGAAGAACCGTATGGGTGGTGGCAAGATGCGTCTGTGGGATCCGGAGAACTTCAATGCGACGTACTCGTTCCAGCGCATGTACAAGCGGAACCAGATTATTGAAGACAACTTTGTGAACACCACACGTGCGAGCTTAGCCTATACGTATGCCAGCAGACCAAAGCCTTGGACGCCATTTAAGAAGAAGATTCGAAACAAGAAACTGAGCATGATTCGTGACTTTAACTGGACTATCATGCCAAGCAGCTTGAATGTTCAGTTTGATGTGGACCGACGATATGGTGAGTTGCAAAACCGAAGTAACGATGACTTTGATGCCATTGTTCCGCGTTTTTACGACAAGTCGTTTACCATGAAGCGAACCTATGGTGGCCGATGGAACTTCACGCGCAACCTGAAATTCAACTACAATAGTGTGGCCGATGCTTGGGTGGAAGAGCCGTTTGGTGCAATTACCACCGAGGAACAGCGCGATACCATCATGCAAAATATCCTGAAGTTGGGTACCATGCGTAACTTCAATCAGGTGATGGATGTGAACTATACGGTTCCGTTTAACAAGATTAGACCGCTTAGCTGGATAACAGCGAGTGCGAAGTATACAGCGAACTACAGTTGGACCATCGCCCCTCCTACCTTCCCTTCTATCGGTAATACGATTCAGAACAGCCAGTCGATTACCATGAACGGTAGATTGAACTTTACCTCGTTCTACAACCGAAACAAAACACTGCGTAAGTTCCTTACACGAACGTCTAAAGTGAAAAAGGTTAATGAAACGAGAAAAGGACCGGCTTCGGCCAAAAAAGGCGACGAGGATGAAGACGAAGACAAGAAAAAGAAAAAAGAAGGCCTCTCTCCTTTTGCGAAAGGTGTAGGCGCATTCTTCTTAATGGTGAAGCAAGCTCAGATTACGTATACCGAAACTAACGGTACAACGCTTCCGGGTTTCAATCAAGACATCCAATACTTGGGTAGAAACTTTGATTTGGCCACGCCAACTTGGCCGTTCATTCTTGGTTTGCAAGATCCGGAGTTGCGATACGATTTAGCTCGTAGAGGTTTCATGACCAACGACACGTTGCAGAACAACCGCTACATTGAATTGAGTGCGGTGAACATGACAGGTAGCGCTACGTTGGAGCCGTTTAGAAACTTCCGTATTAACTTGAACTTCACGAAGCGAACCAGCAATACACTTTCGAGTAACTTTAGATATGAAGAGTCTAGCCAGCGTTTTGAAGACCTCGGTTTACAACAAGTTGGTCAGTACACCATCTCGTTCTTCTCCTGGGCAACCGCGTTTGACAAGCTTGGCGATGTAACCACCAATTACGGGTCTGAGGCCTTTGATCAATTCAAGGCCAACCGTATGGATATAGCCCAACGATTGCAGCAGCAAGAGTTCAGCGAAGGATCAGGTAACGAGAGATTCCAAGATAGAATTGGTGAGTTAGATCCTACAACCGGTTTCCCAATTGGTTTCGGACAAACACAGCAAGACGTTATGCTGTTCTCGTTCTTGAGTGCTTACAGCGGCAAAGACGCTAAACTTTATGAGTTGAATCCGTTTAAACGACTCCCTGCTCCGGCATGGACGGTGAACTACAACGGTTTAAAAGATCTGTTCGGATTGAAGAAATACTTCACCAACATCAGCATCCAACACGCCTACAACTCTACGTTGAACTTGAACAGTTACTTCAGTGAGTTGACCTACGGAAACGATACACTTACAGACTCGACTAATTTGAAGTCTGAGTTTACGTTCCAGCAAGGAGTATCCTTGGTAGAGCGTTTAACACCGGTGTTGGGTATAGACATAACCATGAAGAATGGTTTGACCTTGAAGCTTGAGCACAAGCGCGATCGAAACATTACCATGTACATGAACACCTTCCAGATGATTGAACAACGAAATCAGGAATGGGTGATTGGTGCGGGTTTCGTAACCAAGGGAGTGCGACTGCCAATCAAGTATCGCGGTTCTAAGATTTACTTGGAGAACAACCTTAACTTCCGCTTCGACTTATCGATTCGCGACGGTATCACCGTGCGTAGAGATATCGAATTGGGTACCAACAGTGCTCAGGCCGGTAACCGAATCTTTACGATAAAGCCGAACATCGATTACAAGGTGAACGACAACATGAACTTGAGAATGTTCTACAACCGAACGCTTACTGAGCCGAAGAACTCTCAATCATTCCGTTCTGCGATTACCGACTTTGGGGTATCGTTGCGTTATACGATGCAGTAATTACTTCTTCTTTTTGCGCTGCTTCCGCACGATTAGCGGGTGCACAAAGACCGACAAGAGAATAATAACCGTACCGATGTAAAAGGCTAGGTTTAATTCTTTATTCTCTTCGAATAGTACAATGGCCATAAGAATGCCGTAGATGGGTTCGAGGTTTACCGCAAGTCCGGAGCTAAATGCCGACAAATGCTTGAGACTATTGAGGGCCAAGGCATATGCCACAGACGTACATAGTATGCCAAGCAACAGCAAGTACCAAAACGAGTGAATGTTGACACCCAGAAAGGTGTATTCCGAGTACAAATCTGTGCGCAATAACGAGTAGTCTTCAAAATTGAGCCCGCCTTCGAGTGCCGGAATAACCAAGCTCAAGAAGATAAAACCGGCGCTGAGTTCAATGGCCGATACCGAGAGTGAGTTGTAGTCTTGTAAATGCTTCTTGTTGAGCGTACTGAAAAGTGCGGCGAGAAATGCGGCGGTGATTCCTGCGATGATAGAACCGTAAAATGCGGAACCTACTTGCAAGACCAGGATAATGCCCAAGATTACAAACGCGCCAATGATGATTTCAACCGGTTGGAGTTTCGATTTTGTTATGAGGGGCTCCAACAAGGAGATAAACAAAGTTGCTGTACCCATACAGGCGAGGGCAACGCTCACGTTGCCAAGTTTTATGCTCCCAAAGAAGGCCACCCAGTGGAGGCTAACAATAATACCAATGCCAATGAAAGTGAGAATGCGTTTGCGCGGTATGTTGCGCACCGCTTTAAAGGCTTTGGGCATAACCCAGAGGCCGAGAGCGGCAATCCACATACGATGCCATACGAGGGCGAGTTCTTCAAAAACGATGTATTTACCTAAGATGGCCGTAAGCCCAAAGAGCAAAACGGCAATGTGCATTTGGATATAGGCCTTGGTAACGTTGTTCACGCGCATCCGGATTAAACGCTGCGAAGGTAGTTATGGTTTGGTTACATGTAATCACGCAGGACTTTGAGGAAATCCGATTTACGTCGATGAGCAAGATCCAGAAGGATTCCTGATTTCATTTCCACCTTGTGCTTTGCCGAGTGGAACTTCTTCATTTCGTCGAGATTGATAATGTATGACTTGTGAATCTTCACAAAATTCTGGGGTAGTATTTCTTGGTAGAATGCCAGAGGACGTGAAGCCATGGATTTGCGTCCATCCTTCAGGTAAAAGGTAGTGTACCCTCCTCGCTGACCTTCAACATAAACCATTTCTTCAAAAAATCACTACTTCTTGCTGGTTATTATCCGCTCCTCGATCTTACTCGTAGAGAAACCCGGTAAAAACGGAATCACTTTTACCTCGCCGCCGTTGGATAAAACGTAGTCGGCACCTACAATGGTTTCAACGGAATAATCGCCACCTTTTACCAAGACATTGGGCTGCACTTCTTCCAGAATTTCCGCTGGAGTGTCTTCATCAAAAACCGTTACAAGTCCCACAAAACCTAGGCTTGCCATGAGCGACGATCGGCTGTCGTAGTTTTGAATGGGCCGGTGACTGCCCTTTAACCGCGATACAGATTCGTCGGAATTTAACGCCACCAAAAGCACGTCGGCTAAGTCGGCCGCACGTGCCAAATAATCCACGTGGCCCTTGTGCAAGAGATCAAAACAACCATTGGTAAACACAATGGTCTTTCCCTCCTTGCGTAGCTCTTCGGCCACCGAACGAATATCGGCGCGGTCAATTATTTTGTTATTCACCTGATCCAGCGACTTCATTGCGTTTTTGTCGTTTTAAGAATCCTGCGGCAATCATGGATATACCACCCAGTACACAGATCATAATCATCTGACTGGCGTGACTGATAAAGGCATAACTCGTTGCCGGATTCTTGTCAATACCGTACAACAAAGTTAGTCCCAATGGCACAAAGTAGTGGAAGCTACCCAATCCGCCCGGAGCCGGAATAATCACAGCTACGGTTGCTACCACAAGGGTTACCACCGCCGCATCCAAGCCCAAATGAGACGTCTCTGGCAAGGCCATAAACACGAGGTAGTTCACCATAAAATACATGAACCAAATCACCAACGTATAAAACACAAACAACCACGGTTTCTTGAGTTTAAAAATACTCTTAACCCCGGTGAGTATGCCTTCTACAATATCCAACAACTTCACCAAAATGGCCGGGTTGTTCTCGCGCTTGCGCAGCCAGTTGTATATCACTAAGCCTATAACGCCCATCACCGCCAAACCACCCAAGAGAACGAGTTTCATCTGCGTTCCTTGTTGGTCTTGGTTGAGTAAATCAGCTAAAAAATCCGCAATCAAATCGTATTGAGTAACCACGGCCAGTACGGTTACCAGCAGTGTTACCAATACATCAAAAACGCGCTCGGTAACCACCGTACCCAGTAGCTTGTCTACCGGTACATCGTCGAGCTGACCTTTGAGCGTACATCGCGCCACCTCTCCTACCCGAGGCAAGGCGTAGTTTACGGTATAACCCACCATCACGGCATAAAAACTGGTTTTGAGTCTAGACGTGTAGCCCATAGGCTCGATGAGGAGTTTCCAGCGGAGTGCGCGGGTAAAGTGACTGGTTAAACCGGCCAGTGCAGCCAAGCCCACAAAGCCGTAGTTTGCTGTTTTAATGGCGGTCCAGACCTTGGTTGGATCCGGTATTTGGATGTATACAAAATACAACAAGGCTACAGCCAGTAGCGGATAGAGTAAGGTTTTGTACGTTATCTTATTGGTCTTCGTCAATTCGAAAGACGGTTATTGGCGTCTGGGAAGACAATGGTTGGTGCAAACTTCTTTGCTTCTTCAAAATCCATTAAGGCAAATGAAATGATGATGAGCTGATCGCCCCATTGTGCTTTACGCGCGGCGGCGCCGTTGAGGCAAATCATTCCGCTACCTCGTTCTCCCTTGATGGTGTACGTTTCCAAGCGCTCACCGTTGTTGTTGTTCACCACCAAAACCTTCTCACCTTCAATCATGTTGGCTGCGTCCAACAAATCCTCGTCAATGGTGATACTACCTACATAGTGCAACTCGGTTTGAGTTACTTTCACGTTGTGAATCTTGGACTTTAATACCTCGATTATCATAGGAAGCTGCAAAAGTAGTTCATTCTTGGTTTTAGCTAGTGATTTCCACCCGTGTACGCTTTTTCTCCGGCCTCAATACCAATGTCTAAGGTGTTTTCTTTCGGGGTGATGGGACAGGAATATCTGTGGCTATAGGCGCAGTACGGATTATAACAGTAGTTGAAATCGACCGTTACATACTTGCCGATGTTGGATAATTCTAAGTCTAAGAATCTCCCACCGCCATAAGATGCGTTGCCGTTTGTCGCATCTCGAAACGGAAGAAAGAGATAGTTGGCCTTTATCGAATCGGAATCTAAACTCACCATAGGTTGATACACAAACAAGCGCTGTTTCTTGCCGTGGAGTTTAAACACAAGCTTTCCGTATCTGCGGTAGATTGGTTTACGAGCTGTGGTGGTAGGCATTTTAAAATTCTTCCCAACGCTGCGTTTGAAACGCGCGCGAAATATGTAATCCATATCCGGCTCAAAGTAGCTCAAGCCTGGGAAGTGTTCGCGCTCTTCGGCATTCAACACTTTTCCTGCCGTATCCCGAAAATGCACGTCTTTCTCTTGTCGGTGTTTAATTACGTTTTCCTCATAATCCAACTGACCAAAGGCCGTTTGAACAAAAAGTAACGCGACAAATCCAAGTACAAATCGCATCATTCCGGAAGGCGTTTTAACAATTCATCTCGGTGTGGTCGACGTTCGGGGAACCACACAAAATTCTTGAGCTTCTTGTGCTCTGCCGGGAAGTCGTTGAGCGGATACAAGCCACCTGTAGGACTGTCGTAATACTTCACGTCTTCCACCTTGTTCTGATGCAGCAAGATTTTCATATTACTGCAGATAATATGGCTTACGCCGATGTAGGCCGAGTCGTCGTCTTGCACGTAGTATACCGATTGGCCGTTGCCAAACACATCTACTTCCTTGAGCTTGTTTCCACCAAAGATGGCGTCCATATCTCTTCCATCAATCTGGTTGAAATGGTCAAACTCGATGTACGAATTGATGAAGGCATTCTTGCGCACCGTCATCCGATCCATTTGACCGTTCTTTCGGAAAATGGTGAGGGTGTCGCCAGTAATCTGACTACTATCGCTCCACAATATCGGCACACCCAGCATTACGATAAACGAATCGGTAAAATGATAGGCAAGCGAATCGCACACACCTTGTATGTCGTTGCGATACAACCGCGTTTCGGGAAACGCATTGAGCACCCGTTCTCCGGAATCACTTCGCTGGTCTAGGAGCGTATCTGCTACAAGGTAAAGCGTATCGTCTTCGGATTCTTGCACGGCAATGGGGCTTCCGGTAACCATGGTCTTTCCGGTGAGTCGGTATGTGATGCCATAAGTCCCATAGATTTTAACCTTCTCAACGGTATCGACCAGCGATATATTTCTGAAAGCCTCTCCAACACCGGTGTTTCGGTTGTACACAAAACTATCTGCGGTGAGTTTGTTGGTTCCACCTGCAATCCAAGCGCCTTTGCTAAACTGACTCGTATTGTTTCTTGTATCGTACCAGCCATATCGGCAAAAGATGGTATTCTCATCGCTTACGATGGTGGTGGGTCCGTGAAAGAATGCCGTTTTGGTATTGGAGTTATAGTTCAACGTATCCGAGAACATGGTGTAATCCACGTTTCGAAGCTTCACGCTGTCTTTAAACGAAAAGACCTTGGATCTGCTGTAGTAGTGACCCACGCGGCTATTCAACCGGTCTGAACCATTCACAATATCCCCGCCATTTACATAGTACGCGGTTTTGGATTGGACATCATATTCAATGGCATTGGTGCTTAGCTGCATTTCACCATCGGTCATTCGCACATTGTTGCGCACCAGGGCTTTCTTGGTGTTTCCATCATACTCTAGGTAATCGCCCCATAGATTGAAGGTATCTTTTTGTCGGATGTAAATATCTCCGTACGCCTCGAGTCTGTTATCCTTTCGAAAGAAGTACGCACTGTCGCAATCCATGATTACACCGTCTTGCTTAAACTGGACGTTTCCTTTTACGCGCTCGGCATCCACAAATTCCTGATCGTATTCAATCACCTCGGCGCGCACCAATTCAATTACGCTTTGCGCATGAGTTTGACTGTGAATGCCAAAAACGACAAGAATCAGAACGACTACCTTTGTGATATAAGAGCGATTGGTTATCACGATTTCGAAGCGACAAAAATAATGCAAGAAGCCTTCCTCAAGACGATTGAAAAGGAGGATATCCTGGATAAATCCGACAAACTGCTGTTAGCCGTGAGCGGTGGCGCAGATAGTATGGTTATGGCCACATTGTTCTATCAATCCGGATTTAACATCGAGCTTGCTCACTGCAACTTCAATCTACGAGGCGAGGAGAGTGATGAAGACCAACAATTTGTTGAGGATTTCGCTCAGCAAAAAGACATTGTGATTCACTGCAAATCGTTTGATACGGCGGCAGTTGCTAAGGCACAGGGCATCTCGATTCAGCAAGCCGCCCGCGAGCTTCGTTATGCTTGGTTCGAATCTTTACGCAAAACGACATCGTGTAAATGGATCTGTACGGCGCATAACAAGTCGGACGTGGCGGAAACCATGCTGATTAATCAACTGCGCGGAACAGGTATTGAAGGTTTGGACGGAATCCCAAAAGTGAATGGTTCTGTTTATCGACCGCTGTTAGCCTTTACGGGAGATGAAATCCGAAACTTTTCCAAGGCAAATGCTATCGCTTATCGCAACGATTCAAGCAACGCATCATCCAAGTATGTGCGGAATGCCATCCGGCTAAATGTTATCCCGGAGCTTGAAAAAATAGAAGAACATGTTATTGATCGCTTTGCAGAAAACGCAGCGCGTGTCGGCGAATACAACCAACTCTTGGATGCACTTATCCAGCAAGTGAGCTTTCATCAGGTTGATTCGAATGGTACTATTACGATTCCAAAAAACAGGCTTTCCACTTATCCACATCAGCATCTTATCGTGCACAAGATTTTGGACAACCACGATTTTAATCGAGCGGATTTGAGACAGTTTATTGCAACGAGTGACGTAGGAAGTTCATTGGATTCCGGAAACGGAAAACTGTTTAACGGCCGTGACGCGTGGGTGTTTCAGCAAGACCGTTTTATACTCGAGGAATATGACCTGAGTGAGGGTAAACACACCTTTGGCAACTGGTACTTCGAGGTTAAACGATTAACGATGAAACCTTCTGAGGTTAGCGTTTCAAAAAACGTTGCCTGGATTAAAGGCAATGCAAAACTGTCGGATTACAAACTCCGCAGTTGGCAACCATCTGACCGCATCAAACCGTTGGGCATGACCGGAAGCAAACTTGTGAGCGATGTCCTTACTGACGCCAAAGTTCCGGTTCATCAACGAAAGCAATATCCTGTTCTAGCGAATCACAACGACGTTGTGTGGGTTCCGCAACTGAGTTTCAATCGTGACTATGCGATTGACTTAAATCAACCTGAAATCGATGTTTTTGAGATTCGGTTTACTTCAACAAGTGCTTAAACTGCTTACGCACTTTTTGCACCTTAGGAGCCACCACAATGGCGCAGTATGATTGTTCCGGATTGTTCTCCAGATAGTTCTGGTGGTAGTCTTCAGCTGGGTAATACCTTCCCGCTTCTGTGATTTCCGTCACAATTGGATTTGGCCACAAATCGGATGAATCTGTTGCGGCTTTACTCGCTTCTGCAATTTCTTTTTGCTTTGTGCTGTGGTAATAGATAGCAGATCTGTACTGAGTTCCTTTATCTGCACCTTGTCGGTTCAGTGTAGTTGGGTCGTGCGAATGCCAGAAAATTTCAAGCAGGGTCTCGTAGCTGATCACGGTTGTGTCGAACCAGATTCGCGCAACTTCAGCATGACCTGTCATCCCGGAACACACTTCTTTGTATGTTGGATTCTTTGTATGACCACCCGTATAGCCGGATTCTACTTTCAACACACCTTTCATTTGTTGGAAAACGGCTTCCACACACCAAAAACATCCGGCACCAAAGGTTGCCGTATCAACGTTCTCTCCTGTAATCACTTCTTCTGTCATTTCTGTAGGGTTCTCATTGTTCTCTTGTGCGCATCCACTCAATGGAATGAGCGCGGCCATTAGTACAATCGAATATAGATATCTAAGCGGTTTCATTACCTCAACTTCTCGAATTTGATCGAAACAGAATTCACACAATGCCGTGTATTCTTCTCCGTGAAACCTTCACCCAAGAAAACGTGACCTAAGTGACCATCGCAATTGGTGCAGGTAATTTCTGTTCTACGACCATCTGCATCCACAGTACGTCTCACCATACCTTCGATTTCATCGTCGAAACTTGGCCAGCCACAGTGTGAGTCAAACTTATCTTCACTCCAATACAAAGGAGCATTACAGCGTCTGCACAAGTAGATACCGTCTGCTTTGTGGTTAAAGTATTCACCGGTGAACGCACGCTCTGTACCTTTCTTTACTAAAACGTAGTTTTCAAAATCTGTAAGTTGATTGAAGGGTGAAAGTGCAGAACCGTCTCTCATATCAAACACTCGAGCAAACAACGATATTTTGAAGTCGTCATCTGATGGCAGTAAACCAGCGGTATCAAACCAAGCATCGGCCACTTCATTGTTCTCTTTTAGAACTGTAAGCATCCCTGTTTGATCTCCGACAATTGAATCTAAAATCGATTCAATTCGCTCCGACATTTTCATGTGGATGAGTCCTCTCGCTCCAGACAGATCTTCCGAGTTGAAAACAATGGCTTTCAGTCCATAGTCTGAAAAACGCGTAAGCTTTGATTCAACAAAACTCGTTACCGAATCTACATCAGCGTCTCCGGTTGCAAATGCCAAAAGCACCGGCCCTTTATCGATGTTGTCTACTGCGTGTATCAAGTGGTTGAACTCCACTACATTTTCATCGTCAAGAAAAGTGGTTACCGATATTGTGTCTGTGTTCATCGTATTGTTTTCTGTTTCTAAATACCCTTCTGAGTTTGTGGCACCGTCTGTGCCTTGCCCGGCATTACATGCCAATACACTAATAAAGCTGAAGAATAGCAAAATTGTTTTGGGAGCTGTCATGTATGTAGTACGAATTACCTGTTTATTTAGTTCTCTCAAAGCGCTAGACCTGACAATAAATTAACTAGCTAATCGCTACCTGATTGTGAATGTCATGTGCTAAATTTGAGCGCAAGCGTATGAATACAAACGACTTATCCTTAAAATTTGATTCCGTCTTTGAATCGGCAATCGACGGAATAATCTTGATAGACGACAAAGGGATAATTCAAGAGATAAATCAGTCTGCACTTACATTATTTGGCTACGAAAAGGATGAATTGTTGGGGCAAAACGTAAACTGTTTAATGCCCAAACCACATAGTCGTGACCACGACAAGTACATCAAACGGTATCATGACACCCACGAGCCTCGCATTATTGGTACAGGTAGGGAGGTAGAAGGTTTGCGCAAAGACGGCTCCACCTTCCCATTTCGTCTCGCGGTTAATGAAGCCAAGCTGGAAAACGTAAAGTTGTTCACTGGTTTCATTCACGATCTCACTGCTGAGAAAAAGGCTCAAAAAGAGCTTGAAAAATACACCGAAGATTTAGAGCGCTTAGTTAAAGTGAGGACTCATGAACTATCTCGATCCAATGAGATACTAGAACAAGAGATTAAAGAACGCATCGACACAGAGAAGGCGCTAATTGAGAGTCAGAAGCTATACCAGACCGTGGCGGAAAACTTCCCAAACGGAACGATTTGTATCCTCGACAAAGACATGAAACTCAAATTTATTGAGGGTCAAGGCTTGAAGGATGTGGGTTTAGGAACTAAAGAGCTGATCGGGAAGAAGTATACACAAGTGATTCAGCCGGAATTTCAAGACTTTGTTCTTCAGAAACTTCAGAACGTTTACCAGGGGATTCCAGCCACGTTTGAGATGGAACTTAACAGCCACACCTTTAGGATAAGGGCGGTTCCTCTAATTAACGACGTGAACAAGGTGGACGAAATACTAATAGTTGAAAGCAACATCACACAACAGAAGAATGCGGAGAAAGAGATTTTCAATAGCTTACAGAAAGAGCGTGAGCTAAACGAAATGAAATCCCGATTTGTAAGCATGGCATCCCACGAATTTCGCACTCCACTTTCAACCATTTTGAGTTCCTCGTCTTTGATTAATCGATATGCCGAAAAAGGTATTCCGGACAAGATAAAACACCACACAAGTAGAATTCGTAATAACGTTACCAACCTCACCATGATTCTGAACGACTTCTTGAGTCTTGAGAAGTTGGAAAATGATTCGATTCCGACAGTAAAGGAATCATTCAACCTAAAAGAGTGTGTAAGCGAAGTAGTGGAAGACATGCACATGCTAAAGGGACCTGATCAAAGTATAGAGGTTTCATACGATGTCCTCAATGATGAAGTAGAAAGCGATCGCTTCATCATTCAAAATGCGTTGAACAACCTCATCAGCAATGCAATCAAATATTCTGGCCCTGAAGGGAAGATTGAAGTTGTGGTAAAAGAAAGTCCCAAAACACTCGAAATAACCGTGAAAGATAATGGTATAGGAATAAGTGATGAAGACCAAAAACAGCTGTTCAACAGATTCTTCAGAGCTTCGAATGCCGGTAATATTCAGGGCACGGGACTAGGTTTGCACATAGTAAGGAGATATGTTGATTTGCTGGGTGGAGACATCATTTTTAAGAGTAAGTTAAACATTGGTAGTACCTTTGGTTTTATCCTAAACAAGTACTAATCCTGTTGGCGTATGAAGACAATTCTAGTAATTGAAGACAACTTAGAGATTCGAGAAAACCTTTCTGAAATTCTCGAACTGGATGGGTATGAAGTGATTCAAGCTTCAGATGGAAAAGATGGTGTTGCGAAAGCGCAGTCGGACTTACCTGACTTAATCTTATGTGACATCATGATGCCAAACTTAGATGGTTATGGTGTACTTCACATGTTGAGTAGAAATCCTCAGACCATGCGAATTCCATTCATCTTTCTGACTGCTAAATCTGAGAAAGAAGATGTACGGAAAGGGATGAGTCTGGGTGCCGACGATTATATCGTAAAACCTTTTGATGAGACTGATTTACTTACTGCTGTTGAGAATCGACTAAAGAAGTTTGAACTCATACAAGATGGTAAGCCGGGAGGTAGAACGAAGATTGAAGGCGATTTGTTCCCAAACAGTTACGAAAAGAACTACGATAAAAAGGAACTGATCTACCACGAAGGTGAAACACCAACCCACGTCTATCAATTACAGGATGGCAAGGTAAAACTTACGCGTTTAAGCGATGACGGAAAAGAAATGGTGCTGGATCTTTTAAAGCCTGGCGACTACTTCGGGTATTGGTCTGTTTTACAGCGCCACGACACGACTGAAAGTGCTGAAGCTCTTGAACCTTGTAAAGTAAAACACATTCCAACGGCCGATTTTCTTGAAGTGGTGGAGCATGAGTCTGAAATAGCCACGCAGTTTATCAAGTTGTTGAGCAACAACCTACTGGCACAGCAATACAAGATTGTTGAGCTGGCGTACAACTCGGTTCGAAAGCGTGTAGCGAGTGCCCTTGTTGAATTAGCAGATAAGTACACGAGTGACCCAAGCGAGACATTTAGTATGGCCGTATCTCGTGAGACACTTGCCGGTATTGCCGGTACCTCGGTTGAGTCTGCAATTCGTATGCTCTCTGAATTTAAATCGGACGGTTTGGTAGAAGTGAACAAAGCCAACATCAAAGTTTTACAGTACGATAAGCTGAAAAACGCTCCGTACTGATAATTATCATATAGCTTCCTGACCAAACCTCTGAAAAGAGGTTTTAAAAGCCACTCCTTTGTGGATTAAGATGATTTTAGAGATCTCAGGGGAGGAGTGTGCAAAATTGCTCGAGCGGAACAACACCACTGTGTTGGATGTTCGCAGCTATGCGGAGTATAAAAGCTTTCACATTCCCGGTGCAAAGCACATCGATCTTTTGGGGCAATCTGTTCTGGACGAATTTGATCGTCTCGATCCCGATAAACGTTACTTAGTGTATTGTGCTGTGGGTGTACGGAGCAAATCGGCAGCAAAAATTCTCGAGCAGATGGGTTTCAATGAAGTTTATCATCTATCGGATGGAATTCTGAACTATGTTGGAGACAAAGACGACACCGCACTCTAATTTCCGGAACTAGGCTCGTAGGTTGCTACGTGTCGCTCTTTCTTTTCCGGGTAAATGTCGTCTATCGTAACCAAGATTCCAGTCTCTTCCACATCCCCAAAATCTGGATTTAGCGCTGTACCAAAACACTTCATCGTTGGACTAAGCTGCATATAGTTATTGAACAGCGGTGGAACAGCAACACCCTTGTTTCGAGCGAACTGAGTAAGTAATTTGTGTGCTTCCTTAAAACCGAGCCCTTTAACAGATTCCATAAATTCAGAGACATCTGTTGTAATTCGCATAGGGTGTTTGGGTCGAACCAATTCCTCTTGGTCTGCGAAAAAACGTTCCATAAAAGCCATAATAACATCCCGTGCTTCCTTGTCGAAGGTTCCGTACATGGTCACCTTGCCAAAAAAGTGCTTGATGTGTGGGTTATCTACAGTGATTGCTCCCAATCCGTCCCACAAGTTGTCTAAGGCAAAGATGCCTTTGCGTGAGCCTTGTTTGGGCTGAAAGTTTGGTTGAACCCAGCTTCTACCCAATTCAATGGTCACAGGTAAGTAATCGGCTATGAACTGATCCGAGAAATCAAAGTAATGCGCAGTTGACAATTGAAGTGGTCGTGTGTGTGCGATTTTCGAACAATCAATAAAGCGATATCCTCCGATAATTTTTTGCGCTTCGGGAGCCCATACGATTAGTTGCTCGAAGCAATTCTCCGAAACATCATAGTCGTCGATATCAGCCGGCTTACCTGTGCCGCCTCCTGAGGAAGCAAAGGTGATTTCGCGTAACCTTCCAATCTCTTGCATGACATTGGGACTGTTGTGCGCGTTTACGATGTAGATTTCGTTGTTCCCTTTATTCGTTTGACGCACGAAACGCTCTTCCGTCAATTCAGCTTTTAAAGCTGCCAATGGAACTGCCTCTCGGATGTAGTCCAAATCTTGTCTCATATTCATCCCAACTTATACACCAAATCCTCTACGTGCTTTGCCCATTCACTGTCTGACTTTTCCGAACTGAAAGAAGTATGTGGAATAGGCTTACCAAAGGTGATGCGTATCTCTCGATTTCTTTGTCTAAATAGCTCGTTCACAAGGTACAACATTTCGATGTTAACTCGGATTCCTAAAAATCGCCTCAAATTGGCGAGTCGATAGAAAAACGGGCTCAACTCTCCTTGTATGTGAACAGGAATTACGGCTTTTTGGTTTCGTTTGGATTGAGAAACAAAGGTCTTTTTCCAGGGTTTGTCTCGCACAACACCCTTTTGCTTGCGACTAACCAGTCCGCTTGGAAAAACAAAAACAGCACGGTCGGATGCAAAAGCTTCATTCACCTTGAGTAACGATTCTTTCACGTTAGATCCCAGCTTGTTTACCCCCACAAAAAGGTCTTTGAGGTTGGTAAGGTTCATTAAGATGTCGTTCACGATAAAGGTGATGTCTTTTCTTCGGGATGAAACGACATCTACAAGAGCCATGGCGTCCATACCCCCTAATGGATGATTGCACGCAAGGATTACCCCTCCTTCTTTCGGAATATTCTCTAAGCCCTCAGTTCGTAGCTTTAGCCCAAAACGTTGAACGATATCTTTACAAAATGCTTCGTTTTTAAGGTTGTGATTCTCTCGAATGATGTCATTGATTTCGCGCTGATGAAGAATTCGTTTGAAATAGCGTACAACAAATCTGGGAAGTGACTTAGCCAACCCGGGTTTCTTGTCCGCAAATATTCGCTCAACCTCTATGAACTTATCATCCATCGTCAGCGAAATTATATACACAAAGTCTTACTCACACCATTGCGATGCTTGATAATTTTTGGTGCATGGTTTTTTTGCCCTGCGAAAGGTACTGCTTTGATAGACTCAGTAATCGCTCGTTATCCATACGTACATATGTAATCTCCGTCAGTCGAAAATGATCTCAATGGTGCATTGTCGAGGTGAATTCTATTTCTTTGTGCTATGAACTTCTTTGCACATCCAACCGCCGTGCTTGATGAGGGCTGCAGCATAGGTAACGACACCAAAATCTGGCACTTCTCGCACATTATGCCTAACTCCATCATCGGAGAAAAGTGCAACATCGGCCAAAACGTAGTGATTAGTCCGGATGTTCGATTGGGCAACAATGTGAAGGTTCAGAACAATGTGAGCATTTACACCGGTGTTGAGTGTGAAGACGATGTATTTCTGGGTCCAAGCATGGTGTTCACCAATGTTATCAATCCCAGAAGTGCCATTGCCCGCCGTGATCAATACCTCAAAACCGTAGTAAAAAGAGGGGCTAGTATTGGTGCCAACGCTACGATTGTTTGTGGGAATGATTTGGGAGAATATTGTTTTATTGGAGCAGGCAGTGTGGTTACTAAAGAAGTTAAACCCTACGCTTTGATTGTGGGAAATCCGGGTCGCCAGTTAGGTTGGATTAGTAAACACGGGCATCGATTAGAATTTGATGCGTCCAATCGTGCTGTTTGTCCGGAAGGTAAGGACACCTACGAATTGAAAGATGACTACGTAATTTGCTTAGATGAATAAAATACTTGTAACCGGAGGATTAGGCTACATTGGAAGCCATACGGTTGTTGAACTACTCGAACAAGGCAAGGAAGTTATTGCCATTGACAACCTCAACAATTCTGACATCCGAGTTCTATCGCGTATAGAACAAATTTGTGGTCGAAAACCTCTTTTCACTGAAGGGGATATTCTCGACAAGGATTTGCTGAGAAAGGTTTTTGATGAACACAAACCGGAGGGAATTATTCATTTCGCGGCATATAAAGCTGTAGGAGAATCTACCGAGAAACCGGTCATGTATTATGAAAACAATCTATCCGGTTTGATAAATCTAATTGGTGTTGCTGAGGAATTTGAGGTTTACAACTTCGTATTCTCATCGTCTTGCACCGTATACGGAGACACGAGCAACAGCCCCATTGGGGAAGACGAGCCTTTACAGCTTGCCATTTCCCCTTACGGAACTACAAAGCTCCTTGGGGAAAAAATATTACAAGATCTTGTAAACTTTAAGCCGTTTAAAGTAGTAAACCTGCGTTACTTCAATCCGGTAGGTGCGCACCCGTCTGCGTTGATTGGAGAGCTCCCTTTAGGCGTTCCAAGTAATTTGGTGCCGTACATCACACAAACAGCTGCAGGAATTAGAGAACAGTTGGTAATCTTTGGTAATGACTACAATACGCCAGATGGAACAAATATTCGTGATTTCATCCATGTGGTTGATCTAGCCAAGGCGCACATCAAAGCGCTCGACTATGCAGCAAACAACGATTTCAAACTTGAGTATTTCAACTTGGGTGCGGGAAAAGGCCATTCAGTATTAGAAGTTGTAAAGTGTTTCGAGCGGGTGAATGACGTCAAACTGAATTACCGTTTCGGAGAAAGACGAGCCGGAGATGTAGTCCAAATCTGGGCCGATGCATCAAAAGCAGATAGAGTGCTTGATTGGCGCACCGAACTGAGTTTGGAAACAATGATGGAATCTGCTTGGAAATGGCAGCAGCAACTTGGCGATTAGAAGAACTGCCGTTCGCCCAACAGATACCAAACCAAACCGGGAATGAGATAAATAAAATCTCCCCAGAACCTGTACGATTCCTTTTCGGCAAAACGATCTTCTTGGATATAGATTACCAATAAAACATTCAGCATGACTAGCATCGCAACGGATGCCGGAAGTTTATTAACTGCATTCAGCGAAAATGTCCAGAGCAAAAAGCTCATAAACGCTACACCAAAAGTGTATAGAATTATTTGGTAGGTCTTCTCTTTACCCCAACTCGTAGCAGCCGATTTTAAGCCATTGGCAATGTCGCTATCGTAGTCATTGTACGAAAAGAGCAGTAAATTGATGTAGTTAAGACTGGTCAAAAAAATAAACATCAATGCCCCTGTAAAACTGAAGCCCAAATCGCCCACAGCCCCTGGTAGCACCATCATACCAATAGCAACAACAAAAGCCACTACCAACTCTTTAGTCCAATTGGCTATCGTGAGTTTTAACAGGTGTACAAACGTGAAATACACGACAACCAGTCCTGCTGTACCTAAACCCAATTGCCATACAATCTTCGGAAGAAATGAAAACGCCAAATACGCGTTAAACAACCCCAGTCCGGTAAGAATACTCAATAATGGCTTTCTATACTCGTAGTGAATTCTGTGTCGAACCGAGGTGGAGTTGGAGCCCAGTTTTAAACCATCAAGAATGTGATCGAGTGAATAGATAATCCAAACCGTGGTTCCGAGCAACCAATAAAATGAGTAGGAAAGATTAGCGTGATAAAGCGCCCCAAAGAAATAAGCCGTCGAAACTGATCCAAATACAACCAGCAGACTAAAACAATTAATGAATTCTTTTACAGATAAATCGGCAATTCGAATATCTGAGGACATAATTAAGCCTCAGCCACAACCTCTTTTACCTCCGGAAAGACGCGTCTGATGCTTTCTTCAATACCCGCTTTCATGGTAATGTGACTAATCTCGCAACTCTTGCATGCACCCAATAAGCGCAACTTTACCACATTGTCTGCATCAATGCTTAACAGCTCAACATCCCCACCATCTGCCTTTAGAAAAGGACGAATCTGCTCGAGCGCTTGCTCTACTTTTGCTTGTGTATCTGAATTCAACACCATCTATTTGTTTTCGAAATTAAACTAATTTGCCAAACTGTCCGCACCATTGAGTATGGCCATTTGACGCGCTACTTCTCCTGCAAGTTTGTGGTATGCTTCGCGAGCTACTTCGTGTGTATTGGCTTTCCCGTTGTCTGCGGCTTCGCGGACGCTTTCAATTAATGGGATTTCCCCCAAATAGGGTAAGTGATTATCTGTTGCAAGTTGTTGACCTCCACCCTGACCGAAAATGTAGTATTTCTTTTCCGGCTGATCATCGGGTATAAAGTAACTCATGTTCTCCACTACCCCGAGTACCGGCACATTGATGTTCGGATTCAGGAACATATTTACCGCCTTCTTAGCATCTGCCAGAGCAACTTCTTGCGGTGTTGTTACGACAACTGCTCCACTTACCGGAACTTGCTTGGCAATAGTTAGATGAATATCACCGGTTCCTGGAGGTAGGTCCAATATGAGGTAATCCAAAGCTCCCCAGTTTACATCTGTTGCAAATTGCTTGATGGCAGAAGACGCCATAGGCCCACGCCAGACAATTGCTCTTCCTTCTTCAACTAAGAAACCAATGGATACAACCTTTATTCCGTCGGCGACCAGTGGCTCCATTTTCCCGTCTACTTGACTCGGTCTCTGCCCTTGAAGACCGAACAAAGTTGGGATACTTGGTCCGTAGATATCTGCATCCATCACACCTACTTTGGCGCCGGATTCTGCAAGCGTTCTAGCCAAGTTCACCGCCACGGTTGATTTTCCAACACCGCCTTTCCCACTACTTACAGCGATGATGTTTTTCACATCTGGAAGAACCTCTGCAATTTCTCTTGTGGATGTAACCTTACTGGTCATGTTCGGTTGTACGTCCAGGTTTTTATCTACAAAATGCTTTACCGCGTTTACACACGCATTTTGGATCATATCTTTCATTGGGCATGCCGGAGTAGTTAACTCCACATCAAAGCGAACACGCTTGTCTTCAATTTCGATGTTCTGAATCATGTTTAAAGTCACCAAATCTTTCTTAAGATCCGGGTCATCCACATGACTCAATGCATTTAGTATGGCTTCTTTTGTTACTGACATTATTCAACCTTTTTACCTACCATGCGGTAGTTCATTTTCTTTAGGAACCAAGTGAAGAATTGTCGTTCACCAAAAATCAACCCAATAACATAGAGCATGATTTGATATACAATGTATATCATCACCATTTTGACGATAAATGCCAAAACAGGCTGACTGATATCGATATCCAAAAGGGCGTAAACCTGTTTGCGGACAACCATGGTCGCCGAACCGGTAATCGCAAAAACTATGAAAATCTTAGTCATTCGAACGTCGTCTTCGATTTTCCACTTTTTCTTGAGCCAATTCCAGAACTTCTTCACGTCGCGAAAGTACTATGGTTACTTATCTGATAACACCAAATTTAAAGATTAGTTTCAGTAAGGTTTTCAAGCTTATTCCTAATTTGCACGCATCATGAAAAAGTTGAAATGGCTTCTGATTCCTATTGTCTTGGTCGCAGCAATATTGGTTTACATCAATATCAACAAAACCGACAGTCTAAACCCGTTTAATCTCATTCCCAATGGTGCCCTCTACATTGTAGACACGGAAGAGCCCATTGACGCTTGGGAGGATTTTAGTGAGCACGAGATCTGGAAGCTTCTTAAAACTCACGAGAGCTTTAAAGATCTAGCGATTGAGGCAGATTACTTGGATTCTTTATTGCAAGACAACCAAGCATTGTCAAAGCTTTTTAGAAACAATAGATTGGTCATATCAGCCCACCCGGATAGTAAAGAATGTTATGACTTTGCATTTATCGTTGAGCTCCAAAACCAGCTGAATCCAGATCTCGTTCGAACCACGCTTACTGCGGTAATCGACCAATCCGGGTATTCATCAGAGGTTGTATCCATAAACAGCCACGATGTTATACGAGCGTTGATTGATGAGGATGTGCTGCACTTTGTTCAATTTCAAAATCAACTCGTTTGCAGCTACTCCAAAGACATCATTACCAGCTACATTAATCAATCTATGGTTGAAGCGCCTGTTTTTATCACTTCTAACTACTTGGCTTTCAATGAATTAAAAACCTCCGGCAACGGCCAAGTATACATCCAGTATAACATGTTAAATCGATTGCTTTCATGCTACCTCACCGGAGAGGTAAGTGAACTCCAGCTTCTGGCTGATGTGTTACAGAATAGTGCGTTTAATGTGCATTTGGAGGATAACGAATGGCTGCTTGAAGGTCTTTCTACACCAAATTGGAAAGACAACTCCTTGTTCCAAACGGTATTGGAGTTCCCTGGGAAAGATAAAATCGAAGTATCGGATATTTTATCAAACCGTACCGCATGGTATACGCGCATAGGTGTTTCCGACATGGGTAAGTTTTTGAATCGACTTCAAGAAAAATCCAATAACTCACTTCGCACAAACCAGAAACGGCTCGAGCTGCTCCTCGGAATATCGTTGGAGCGAGATTTCTTTGGCTGGATGGGTCCAGAACTGGCAGTTGGACAATTGAACAACCCGGTGAGTTACGACAAAAGTGCCGGGGCGTTTGTTGCGTTCAAAGCCGCTAATCCAGAAAAAGCCAAAGAAGGGTTGAAAAGACTTACAGATCAGATTCGCAAGCGCACTCCCATTCGCAACAAGACAATCGATTACCGGTCTTCTGTGATTTACTACACCGAGATACCACACCTTTTCAATGCTTTGTTCGGTAAATACTTAGACCGAATAGATAAACCTCATTTCTGTTTTATTGGGTCTTATGTGGTGTTTAGCAACAGTCCGCTTACTCTAATTTCCATGATTGAAGATTATGAGAATGGACATACGCTTTCGAATCAAGATTGGTTTAGTTCCTTTTACCAAAAAGAAGGTCATGCTATTTCGACTTTTGTATCTCCTCAATACTTATACAAGCCACTCGTAAAGATGGCGAAGAGCGATGCTCGTGAATCCTTGAAAGCTAGTGAGGCATACTTTAAATCGTTCAGTTTGTTGGGACTAACGCTTCACCCATCGGACAGCACATTTAAAACCGCTTTGTTTCTGAGATTGGAAACAGATCCTGGGTCGGTATCCTTAACCCCGATGAATGAGATTGAGGCAATGTACAATCAATATGCTCGGGAACGCGATGTCCGAAACCAGTCGTTTAGACTGGAGTGGATTGAAGATGGAGTATACACCAAACGGTATCCCGGATCTGAACAAATTGAGATTGAAGCAGACACGAAGGATGGCATAATGCACGGCAAGTATTACGAATACCACCGAAACGGGGAAATACGCATCAAAGGGAAATATAAAAATGGACGTAAGACCGGAACGTGGAAATACTACAACGACTCCGGTAAACAGACTAAAAAAACCAGGTTTTAGTTCTTTCGAGAATCTGCGTAAGCAAATACTTTCTTCAAGATGTCCGTGGTGCGTTCTACCGGATTAGCTCGGATGTTATCTTCTTGCTTCTTGATTTCGGTAAACAACGCAGTCATTGCTAAGTCGGTAACATACTCGTTCAAATCCGTTGTTACGTTTTTATTGGTCACCATATTGTATGCCTTTGATACCGGATCCCAATATTTGTTTGCATTAACTCCATCCAAAGACGACTTAATAACCGGCATGAACTTTTCTTTTAGCTGTGTAGAAGTAACTCGTTTGAGATAGTTTGTCGCAGCACCATCACCACCGGTTACGATGTTGATTGCATCTGAAATTGTCATTTCTTTAATGGCTGAAACAAAGATTGGTTTTGCCTCTGCCATTGCGTTTTCTGCCCCTCGATTCATTGCAGTTACCAAGTTATCCAGGTGTTTGCCTGCCAATGCATTTGCTAGAGGGTTACTACGTATTTTAGATTCTACGTCGCGCACTTCTTCTGGTACAATGATTTTATAGGCTGCATTCTTTAAAAATCCGTCCGTCTTACCTAGGAAACCAGTCCCGGTGCTAACTCCGTTGGTAAGGGCTTCTTTTAATCCTTGTGCCGCCTCACCTTGAGTGATTCCGGTTGTTTCATTCATTATCCCGTCGGCAGTTTCCATTGCCTCCAACAGTGTGTCGCAAGAAGTCATACTAAAACTTACTGCAGCGATTAAAATCCATTTCTTCATTTAATGATTATTAATTGGTTCAGAGTTAATTCTCAGGGATTATCGATTCATAAATTGCATCCATAATCTTCGTTCGTACACTCATACTTACCAGCTTCTTATTTTCTGCAGTTGGATGTACTCGGTTTGACAGAAACACATAAACTATGCCTGTCTTTGGATCCGCCCACATTTGAGTTCCAGTAAATCCACTGTGGCCAAATGTATTTGCACTGGCATAATCTGAAACCGGATTCACTTTACGACTGTTGGGCTCAGGTTTGTCAAAACCAATTCCCCGTCGTGAATTTGTATACTGATATTTGGTGAATTCCTTTATGGTCTCTGGATTTAAGAATCGTTTACCGTTGTAGTAGCCACCGTTCATTAGCATTTGAAGTATTGCTGCTACATCTCCAGAATTGGAGAACAAACCGGCGTGACCGGCAATTCCACCAAGCATTGCTGCTGCAGGATCATGTACATAACCGTGAATAAGAGTTCGTCTAAAATCTGCGTTATCCTCAGTAGGAACAATGTGTTTCTTATCGAATTTCGTAAGCGGGTTGTATGTCATAGTGCGCAGAGCCATTGGTTTATAGTAGACACTATCAACAAACCGGTTCAATGATGTATGTGTTACTTGCTCTACGAGGTAACGCATCAGAATCATTCCTAAATCACTGTACTTATAATTACCCGGAGTGCGAACTTCCGAATCGTAGATGGTTCCAAATATTACAGATTGAAACTCTCGACACATATACAGTTGGTCATTCACCTTGATACAGAACTTGTCTGATGCTACGGTCGAGAATGTTGTGTCGTAAACCAATGGATCTGATGTGGCAATTTTGTAGAAGGGTATCCAACTTTTAAGACCCGCTGAGTGCGTTAACACCTGCTTGATGGTTATATCATCCTTATTTGTCGTATCCAGGTTATTAAGGTATTTCGACAGCGGATCAGATAACTTGATTACCGAGTCCTCAACCAATTTCATGATGGCAAGTGTTGTCGCATTTACCTTGGTAAGCGAAGCCAAGTCGTACAGGTCATCGTTATCTACTTGTCTGGTAGATGAATAGGTATGGTGGCCAAACGACTTCTGGTAAACGATTTTTCCGTTTCTAGCTACGAGAACTTGACAACCCGGTGTTGCATGCTTGGCAACCGCGTCTTTGGCGATGCTATCAATTTTGCTAAGCTTCTCAGAATCGAGGCCTACTTCCTCGGGTTCTCCGTATTGAAGAATCTGAAGATCTTCAATTACTTTGTGACTGTACAGTTTAAAATCGTTGGTAACGGATACGGGCAAGAAGGCATCTGCGCCCAAGGCACCAAACAAGACTTGTGCAGCTTTTACATGATTTGCGTTGTTGTCTTCATACCCCATAACAACCGTCTTCATCCCGTCAAACGACTTCAAGTTATATGGATTTCCAAAGTCAACAAAAACGCACTTCTTCTTCGCGTTTAATGCTTTGATAAACTTGGCCGTACTCGTTGGAATCCCAAAGTTATTTCGAGGGTATTTACTCGTTTGGTGAAGACTCACCACCACGATATCAAAGCTCTTGTAGTTCTTATCTATGTTGGCTATCTCCGTCTCTGAAACGGTTTTTGGCAAGTGATAGTGCGTGGCTTTATCGTAGCGTTCGAAGGTTTTTTGAAACGAATTGAAGCTTTGTCCACCAATGGAAATGGTCGCAATCGATTTTCCACTGTTCATGGGCAACGGGAGCAAGCTGTCGCGATCCTGCACCACACATATCTGTTTTTCGATAAGTTGACTGAGTAGGAAGTCAGCGTAGTTTGTATTCAGGTCTTCGAACAGGCTATCCTCCTTAATCGGTTCAAACTTGTTCAGGCCAGCCCAATATTTTGCATAAAGAATCTTCTTCACTTTTGCTTCGACATAGGCCATATCGATTTCTTTGGTTTCAATGGCTTGCTTAATTCGCTCGATGCTTTTTCCAACATTCCCTGGGCCCAGTAGAATATCATTGCCTGCTTTCAACGCCTTAAGCTCCAGTCCACCCGGTTGGTGATATTTAGCCACGCCTTGCATGGTGAGGGCATCGGTAAAGGCGATCCCGTTAAAACCGAGCTCTTTTCGCAACAAACCATTTATTCCTTTCTCCGATATGGAAATCGCAGACTTAGGCGTTGGATCTATTGCCGGTATGTACAAATGCGCCGTCATAACGCTCATAACTCCACTATCTATTAGAGAGCGGAAAGGGTATAACTCAACAGAATCTAGGCGCTCACGGCTGTGATTAATGACCGGAAGGTCTTTGTGTGAATCTACATCGGTATCTCCGTGTCCAGGGAAGTGTTTGGCACAGGCCATAACATTTTCCACTTGCATTCCTTTGGCATAAGCCCAACCCTTTGCTGCTACATTTCGTTTGTCTTCACCAAATGAACGGTAATTAATGACCGGGTTGTTCGGGTTGTTATTCACATCAATTACAGGAGCAAAGTTTACATGGATTCCCATGCGTTTGCACTGACGACCAATCTCACGACCCATATCAAAAATGATATCGTTGTCCTTGATTCCTCCCAAAGCCATTTGATATGGAAACTTTGTTGTATTCGCTAAACGCATCGACAAACCCCACTCTCCATCAATCGCAACCAGCATCGGAACCTTAGACGCCTTCTGTAACTCATTTGTGAGTTTTACTTGCTCTAGGGCATCCCCTTTGAAGAAAATCAAACCACCTACTTTGTATCGATTCACATCGGCTCTTACCTTGTCCAAGTGAGCCTTTCCGTAGGTTGGTCTCACTTCAATCATCATCAGTTGAGCAATCTGCTCGTCAAGAGTCATCGACTTGTAGGTTTCTTCTACCCAGTTGGTTGAATCTTCATTCAAGTTGGGAGAATAACCTGCCGCATAAACACAAAGGAGCAATACAAGGATGATATGTCTAAGAAAAAGTTGGGTCATAACCGACTACTGCGAATTGATACAATAAGCGTACCCGCAAGTTTATCAATTCTAACTCGCGTTTGTGTGATAACTTTTCAACGAGAGAGACTAAACATAAAACGCGATAGAGAACGTTCTGATATAAATTGCAATCATGATTTACCAACTACCCAAAATCAGTTTAATCTTAGTCTCGCTCCTCAGCGTGCTGTGTTTGAGCTGCAGTGGGCAATCGCAAGACACGACTATACACGAAGAACAGGACAAACCGGTGCAAGAAACGGTTACTGAAGTTCCAATAACATCAATTGGTGAAATTCCTCCTCCAGAAGGATTTGAACGACTTTCGGTTGACTCAAACCACATCGGTAATTATTTCCGTCAGTTGTCTCTAAAATCAGACAATATTGTGTACTTGTTTAACGGACAGGAGAAAGGCAATCAGCATGCACAGTATCGTGTATTGGATATTGATGTCGGTACAAGAAACCTACAGCAATGTGCAGATGCGGTGATGAGGTTAAGAGCAGATTACTTGTATCATTCCGGAAGACATGATGAAATTGGGTTTCATTTCACGAATGGTGATTACGCGGCCTGGAGTAAATACGCATACGGGTATCGCGGTAGAATAGTAAACAATCACGTACAGTGGAATCGTATTGCAAAACCGGATTCTTCTTATTCGACTTTCAGAAAGTACCTCAACTTAGTTTATTCATACGCCGGAACAGCATCCATGGATAAAGAAGTTGAGCCCATTCCATTTTCTGATATTCAACCCGGCGACGTGTTTCACCAAACCGGAAGACCATACGGCCATGCTGTTACCGTTATGGACGTTGTTGTTGACTCGAATGGGGACCGCCAGTTTATGCTTGCACAGAGTTACATGCCCGCCCAGAGTATTCACATTCTTCAAAATCCGAACACAAACCAGAATTCGTGCTGGTACTCATGGGATGAAACAAAAGAGCTGATAACTCCGGAGTGGATATTCCCTGCCCGAAGTTTGAAGCGTTGGAAATAACTACAGTTGCAGCACGTTTTCCGGTGGCCGACCAATAATAGCTTTCTCTCCACTTACCACGATTGGACGCTCCATCAGCTTTGGGTAATCGACCATTGCCTTAATCCAATCAACGGTGGATGGGTCTTTTGACTTGAACTCCTCTTTGTAAATAGCTTCCCCTTTGCGCACTAAATCAATGGGTTCGATACCTAATTTTTTGATTACCGACTTAAGTTCGGACTCACTTATTGGATTCTTGAGGTATTCAACAATCTCAGGTGATTTCCCAGATTCCGTAAGTAAATTGAGGGCTTGTCTGCTTTTGCTACAACGCGGGTTGTGATAGATTTTCATACCGGTATGATTGTGCAGCAAAGCTAGTTGTTGCGGTTTTTATACGCCAGTCGCGTAAGTACTTTCTGCAACTCTCGGTCAAGAATAAGCTGAGTGATTTTAGTGTTTTGGTTCTCCTCCTCAAGTGTCCAAACGAGTCGCATTTTTTGCTCTGAAATATCAATTCGGTAAAGCACCTGCATGAGTTGGCTGCGCGAGAGTGCTTTCACCTCCTTTTCTACGGCAACTACAAAGTTCTGATATGCATCTTCAGCATCCTCCCACTTAAACTCGTTCATGAATCCATGCACGTCTTTATTAAGCTGATCAATAACTTGCTGCAACAAGTCATTATTGCCCTTTATTGATGTGAATCGCTCAGGGACCGTCATCCTTTTTTTATCATGAATTCAGGAGTCCATCGAATGTAGAATTCTGCAATAACGTCTGTAGTGGATTGATTAAACTCCCTCATGATGTTTGCGCGAAACATGAAGCGCATGTTTTCCGCCATTTGTGTTTCCCAACTTGCACGTAACATCCCTACTTTTCGATAGTCCCTTATGTATAATGGATTCCGTATTGAGACCGATCTATATACCGGGTCGCCCGATGGATTGTGAAACTGGTGTGCATCGTAATAGTTCAACATCACACCGAATCCTCGCGCATACATTGCGACGGAAAGGTACTGACCAAGA
>Ga0181574_10000483_pt1 | contig 36724 bp, 31 predicted proteins | sample 101ome_24_FD_145600 | JGI IMG/M metagenome (GOLD analysis project Ga0181574, IMG submission 145600) | Coastal salt marsh microbial communities from the Groves Creek Marsh, Skidaway Island, Georgia - 101410AT metaG (spades assembly) | ecosystem: Environmental > Aquatic > Marine > Intertidal zone... | reverse complement strand
TGGCAGCTCGTGCATTTCGCATTCAAAATCGGCCGAACGTCGCGGGCAAAACTCACTTTTTCCTCCGCGGATGCAGAAGCGAAAAAGGAGGTGAGAAGGAGAAAAGAAAACGCAGTGCGAATCATATCACGGAAAAAGTAAGGGCGGAAAACGGTGGCCCTACACGCGCAATTGCGGGAAAGTTTCCCACGTAATGCGTTTTATCTCCAGACATATCGCAGCCGCCCTTTCTCTCGGGCTGGTCTCCTGTTTTGCAAGCAATATCCCTGCCGAGACAAAGCTGCAGTATCAGCCCGCGCCGCCCGATAATCCGCTGAAGGGACTGGTGCCATACGTCGATATCGATGCCTGGGACCAGTTTCCTCACAGCATGGAGTTTCATTATTTCTCCATTCGCGACCTCATGACCGGCTACGAGACGTTCAACTGGTCGCCAATCGAGAAAAAGCTCGCCGTAACCCAGGCGCGGGGCTGCCAACTCATCTTCCGCGTCATGATGGAATACCCGGGAAAGCCAAATCAGGTTCCACAATTTCTGATCAACGAAGGAGTGAAATTCACAAAATGGAAACGCGAAGCAGCCGACGGCGGGGATTGCCACACGCCGGACTATGATGACCCTCGATTGCGCAAAGCACTCGCCAACTTCGTTGCAGCCCTGGGCGAAAAGTATGATGGCGACCCGAGGATCGGGTATGTGACCGCCGGTATTCTGGGTTTGTGGGGAGAATGGCACAATCACCCCCGAACTGATCTCATGGCGAAAAAGGAAACGCAGGAGATCGTGATGACCGCATTCGAAAAAGCGTTTACGAAAACTCCCGTTCTTCTTCGCTACCCGGCTGGAGAAAATGACTACCATTATGCCCCGAATGCGAATCGTCGTTTCGGCTTTCACGATGATTCCTTCGACTGGGCGACTTTGGAAACGGGGCGTCCGGCAGATGATTGGTTTTTCATGCCGCTGCTGAAAAACGCTGGAGCATTGGATCGATGGAAAGAAGTTCCGATCGGAGGGGAAATTCGACCCGAATTGTGGGAAAAGAGTTTCACCGAAAACTCGCATCCCAAAGCACAGGGATTCGACGAATGCGTCCGCCAGTCCCACGCTAGCTGGCTGATGGATACGGGTCTTTTCTCCAAGCGGTTTCCGCTGCCGGAAAAGAGAAAGGAGAAGGCGATTCGTTCGGTGCAGAAAATGGGATGCGAATTTCACATCCCGCGATGGAGACTGGAGGGAGACTCAATTGAGATCGATATCGAAAACCGTGGAGTCGCGCCTTTTTATCACGATTGGCCGGTCGAACTGGCCGCTGGGGATGCCATCCTTGCGAAGTTCGATCTGCGCGGCATTTTGCCCGGTGAAACGAAAACCTGGAAAGCCGAGATAAAAGGCAAAGGGCCGTTTCAACTTCGCGTGCCGAATCCGATGAAAGGCGGCAAGCCGCTGCGGTTCGCAAACAAGGAGCAGGGTGAGGAGTGGCTGGTGCTGCCGTGAGTTCGCGAGCGGGTCATGGAACATCCCCTCTCCCGATGAGGGCTTACATTATCGCCATTGTTCTCAGAAAAGGCGAAGAACACTTCCGCTACATTTCAGAAAGCCAGAAAATTTCCTTTCTTGAAAGGGCTTGTCGTCTCATGATAGCGAACGCGTTTTTGCGAACCTCCCTATGAAAGAAATACAAGAGAGCGGGCTTCACGAATTTTTTACTGCAATCGATTGGGCGGTCGTTTTCGGGTATTTGATTTTGACCACCTTCGTTGGTCACTTGATGAAGGGGAAGCAGGCGAGCATCAAGGATTTCTTTCTTGGGGGGCGATCACTGCCCTGGCCTGCTGTGTCAGGCTCCATCATCGCGACAGAAATCAGCGGTGTGACCTTTATCGGTGTGCCTGGGATGGTGATGGCTCTGCAAGGAGATTTCACCTACCTGCAGTGGGCAATGGGATCGATCCTCGCCCGAATCATTGTCGGTCTCTATTTCGTAAAGGTCTTTTACGAAAAGGATATCTACAGCCCCTATGATTATATGGGGAACCGGCTCGGATTCGGGGTGAAAAAGCTGGCGACAATCCTGTTTACGATCGGGAGCATCCTAGCGCAGAGCGTGCGCGTTCTCGTTGCGGCTTTGCCGTTAAACATTGTGACACCGCTTCCGTTTGAATGGTGCATCGTCATTATCGGCCTGTTTGCGATTGGCTGGACGCTGATGGGGGGGATGCGAACCGTGATCTGGACTGATGTGATGCAGTTCGGACTGTTTGTTGTCGGGGGGCTGACGGCATTGTTCTGGATGGTTTCCACCTTCGATGATGGTTGGAGTACTCTTTTCTCTGTGGCTGGCTCAGCCGAGCAATTTGATGGAACCACGGTCAATAAGTTGCGGATTTTTGACGGTTCCTGGGAGGCCAATGCACAGTTCACCTTCTGGGTCGCCATATTCGCGACCCCATTTCTGAACCTGAATGCATTCGGTGTGGATCAGTTGAATGCCCAGCGAATGTTCTGTTGTCGGAATGCAGGAGACGCGAAGAAAGCGATAATCTGGAGTTCGGTGGGGCAGTTGGTCACTGTCCTGATGCTTTTTGTTGGGGCCGCACTTTTTGTTTTTTACCACCAGAATCCACCAACCGATACTTTGATCATGGACGCAGTGGGTTGGGAAGGGGGCCAACCAAAGAATTCGGATAATGTCTTCCCCGTCTGGATTGTAACCGAATTGCCCGTGGCTCTTCGGGGATTGATTCTCGCAGGGATTTTTGCTGCGGCGATATCCAGTCTTGATTCGATACTTGCCGCCTTGAGCCAGACAACACTCTCGATGATGCGGCGAACGGATCAGGAGCACACGGAAGAAGAGCATGCCCGACTCGTGAGGCTTTCACGGATCCTCGTCCTTGTTTGGGGATTCTTTCTAACAGGCTTTACCTTCGTCCTGAATTTCGTGAGAGAGCAGACGGATGTGAACATTCTCCCTCTCGCTTTTGGCATGACATCATACACCGTTGGGCCACTCCTCGGAATGTTTCTCGTTGCTTTGCTTGGCAAGGGAAGGGGGAGCGTTCTTGGCCTCGTCATCGGAGCTTTGATTTCCGTTATCCTCGTCATGTTCGTCCGCACGGACGTTTGGGTTCTTTTCATGAATGATGAATTGGCTGAATTCCTGGCACAGTTCCCGACCTATGATCTTAAGGTCACTGACGCAGGGAGCACGGTAGTATCCAAGCTTGCTTATCCCTGGATGTGGCCCGTGACGACGATTATCACCGTTGTCTGCGGATTAGCTTTTCCGAAAGCGAGTGCTCAGCAAAGCGAAGGGAGCGAATCTTGAAAAGGGGTAGTAATGAGAGCAATAGACCTGAATTTTTCGCCTTTTAATTTTCCTTAACTATATATTTCGATGGATATTCATTCTGAAAATTCCGATCTTTACGAAATGATTTTATCCATTCTAGATTGCGTGATCGCCCGACGCAAAAAAATGTGAAGAAACTGTCAAATTGGGGTTGTTCGATCCTTGGGAAAATGCCACTCTCATCCTCCGCGTTTCGCACAGCGTGAACAGACTTAATCCGAGAAACACCAGGTCGGCAGTTCAACCGACTTGTGGATCAGGTTTGTCTCCTGAGCGGGAAGTTTGGCTTGCTCTGAAGAATGTTTCGGGGAGGGCCTTGCCTTCGCGGATATTCGTAACTCTCTAATTTATTAAGATATACGAATATGTTAAGTGAGAATCGTACAGCTTACTTATCCTGCCCCAATTACCCATTCCGATACAAACAGACCGTTCATGCACCGCCCCTATCCGCTATCGACCGAAAAACAGATTTCCCGCCCCGATCTCGTCTGCATTTGGAACGACGTTTCCACTGACATTAAGAGCACCCTTGGAGAGTCCAATTTCGATCTCTGGTTTACCTACGCCCGACTTCTCGAAGTTAAGGATGGATACGTGGTGTTGCAGACTCCCGGTTCGATGTATTCCATCTGGGTGGAAGAAAACTTTAAGGAGTCTTTAGTATCTATATTTTCTAACTACCTCGAACCATTAGCTGGTATCCGCTTTGAAAGTTCAGAAGTCGAAGAGATCGAGGAGGTAGAAGAAGCTGATAATGAGGCGCCCGCACAGGACAAGCCGAAGGTGCTGTTCCAAGAAATCAGCAAACCTAAGCTTCGCGAACGTGGTTTGAAAGCTGGCCTTGTCGAGAAATACAACTTCGAAAATTTTGTCGTAGGGGAAAATAGCGAGCTCGCAGCAGCAGCTTCTCGCGCTGTGTCCGAGCAGCCCGGAAAAACTTATCAACCTCTCTTTTTTCACTCGTCCTGCGGGCTGGGGAAAACGCACCTCCTTCACGCGATCGGTTGGGAATCACTTCGCTTGCGGCCAAAGTCGAGAATCATTTTTGTTACCGCGGAGGAGTTTGCGAACGACTACATCGACGCGATCCACAAGAATGCCCTCGTCGCATTCCGGAAAAAGTATCGCGAGGCGGATTTACTTCTGATCGATGACATTCAATTCCTCGGTAGGAAAGACGGATTTCAAAAGGAGTTCTTCCATACCTTCAACCGTCTTTCGGATCGTCAGTGCCAGATCGTGCTCGCTAGTGACTGCCCCGCATCAGAGATCAACGAATTGGAAGACCGTCTTTCCTCCCGCTTCCAGTGGGGATTGACCGCTGAGATTCATCGGCCGGAATTTGAGACGCGGGCTGCCATTCTAAGGCGCAAGCGTGATGATTGGAAGATGGAAGTGAGCGATGACTTGATCAGTGCCATTGTTGAGCGGGTTCGGGGAAATGTCCGAATTCTCGAGGGCGCTCTCATTCGAGTCGCGATGGTCAATACTATGAACGAAAACACGATCGTGGTCGAAGATATTCCAGAGATTCTCTCGGACATTTGCGGCAATGCCGAATCGGCATCGGTTGGCATCGAGGAGATCAAGGAAGCCGTTTGTGAGCACTACGATATTGAGTTGAAGGTGTTGATTGGGAAAAGGCGCATTGCACGTGTCGCCGAGGCCCGGCAGGTGGCCATGTTCCTCTGCCGAACGATGACGGACCTCTCGCTCATGGACATTGCGGCTGGATTTGGCAAGGACCACGGGACCGTGATCTACGCCGTGAAGAAAATTCGATCAAAATGCGAACAGTCCGCTTCCCTCAAGAGCACAGTCGAATTGATTCGTCGCCGTCTCGTGCGTGGGGGAAGGGTAAATTCGACCCCTTCGAAAAAGTTTCCCACCAACTTCCTTGACCGGTCCTAGCGACAGGTGGAAGGAAGTTTGCCATGGTTTATTGGGGCGGGAGCCACAGGCGCACCGCCCCGACACACACTACGGAGTAAAATGTGCGCTAGACAGAGCGTCCTTTCGCGTTCACACTCCCTCCGGAAAAAGTATGAAATTTCAGATCGAAAAAGACGTATTTCAGGAGGCTCTCAACCAGGTTCAGCACGTTGTCAGTACGCGGACAACGCTCCCGATTCTTTCCAACGTCCTGATCGAGGCAGACGAGCTCGGGCTTCAGCTGTCGACCACGGATCTCGACGTGACGATTACGAAACGGATCTCTGCGAATGTTTCCGAGACCGGAACGACGACGATGCCCGCTCGGCGCCTTGCCAGCATTGTCCGCGAATTGCCTGTCAGCGAAATTGATTTTGAGGTTAACGCAGACAACGCCGCCTCCGTTAAAGCAGGTCCCAGTTTCTTCAAGATTCTCGGCCTGCCCGGCTCTGAGTTTCCGACCATCGGAGAATTTGGCGAAGCCAAAGAGTTCACAATCGATCAGAAACTGCTCAAGGAGGCGCTTCGCAAAACTTCCTACGCAATCTCGACCGATGAAACCCGCTACGTCCTCAATGGTGTGAATTGTCTCATTGGAGAAGGATTACTCACCCTTGTGGCAACCGACGGACGCCGCCTCGCCATGGTCGAGCAGGACCTCGAATTTCCTGCTGGAAACGAGACCGCTGCGATCATTCCTACCAAGGCGGTCAACGAGCTCCAGCGACTTCTCGAGGACGAAGGTGAGATGAAAGTCTCACTGACCGACAGTCAGGCCAGCTTCGAGCTGAACGATAGTCACCTCATCACCAAGTTGATTGAGGGCAACTACCCCAATTTCCGCCAGGTCATTCCCGGTGCCGCAAACCATCGTGTCACGGTAGAGCGCGAATTGTTCCATAACGCCGTGAAGCGAGTCAGCCTGCTTGCCAACGAGAAAACGAATTCCATCAAGTTCGCGTTCGAAGACAACACGCTCAAGATTTCCGCTAATTCACCCGAAGTAGGCGAAGCAGAGGAAGTGATCGATGTTCGATACGACGGTCCCAAGATCGTGGTGGCCTTCAACCCTGAATTTGTCATGGCGCCGCTGCGGAATCTCGACCAAGACGAAGTCTTCGTCGATCTCATCGACGAAAGCAGCCCCGGAGTCATCAAGATCGACGAGCCATTCCTCTACGTCATCATGCCGATGCGAGTGGCGGGGTGATCTAGGCGCGCTAAGCTTTTATCGATACTACTGCTCTCGAATTGGGATCAGGACTCCTTCCAGTTTCTCGCGGTCGGGTTCCTCGCGAGGGTGGCTTTGGGCGACTGCCGGTGATGCATTCAAAAGAAGGCAATCGGATTCTCGGGATTTTTCCAGAGAAAGCTGACTCATCGGATGACAGACTGAAAGGTGTGATTTAAAACGGAGACGGGAGCCATCTCCGAATCGATGTATGTATCGAGGACCTCGTTTCGTTCGATTTGATTCCCTTCCGATCCGCCCGCTTTCTCTGAGATCATGCGAACGATTTTGGAATCGACGGAGGCCTCAAGTTGCAACTGCGACTTCAATTCATCGAATACCACGGGCGGAGGTGTGCTGTTTTTTGCAACGGGAGTGGCGGAAACGTCGAGATCGTTTGCGTCGATTTCGTACTCGATGGTCGAAGGTGGAGCAAGGATTTCCAAGTAGCGATCACGAGGTCAGCAGTAAATCGCCCCGATATCGTAGTTGCTGTCGGTAGGCACGAATCGTCAGGCGCGGCTACCCAACTCGCAAGCATAGAAGGCCCGAAATTCGTTCCCCTCTTCGAGTGTTTTGAGCTTTTCCTGAATGAGCTGATTCATTTCGGCAAGATACACCGAGACTCGCGTTTCGACATATCGGAACAGATAAATCACCCCTCCAGAAAGTTTCGTACCAGTGTCAGCCCGGCATCTTGGCTGCGCTCGGGGTGAAACTGGCAGGCAAAGATGTTGCCCTGCCCGACGCTGGAGGCGAAAGGATCCCCGTAGACGGTGGTCGAGTTGATGAGACTCTCGTCTGCTGGCTTGGGGTGAAAGGAGTGCACGAAGTAGAGATGGAGCGGAGCCGGCGTATCTTTCCAGAGCAGAAAACTGCGATCTTTGGGAGCCACCTCGTTCCAGCCCATGTGAGGAACTTTCAAACCGAGGTCATCGCTGAACTTCACCACCTCGCCTTTAAAAAATCCGAGGCCTTTCAGCCCAGGAGATTCTGCGGAACTTTCGAAAAGAACCTGGTAACCGAGACAGATGCCGAAGAAAGGGCGGTCTTGGCTAAGCCATTCGAGAATGGGGTCGCGGAGTTGCTTGCGATCCAGATCCTCTACGCAGTCACCGAAAGAACCGACACCGGGGAAAAGGAGGCGGTCGACCGAATCAAGGTCCGAGGGAGTCGACACGAGTGTGCCTTCCCGTCCCAGGAACTTGAGGACATTGAGCACATTTTGGAGGTTGCCACCTCCGTAGTCGATGACGCCGATTCTGTCAGCCATGGGATTCGGTAGCTTGGATTCGACAGAATTACAGCACGTCTTTTGTGCTCGGCACAATGTCGGCGATTCGTTCGTCAATACGGGTGGCATCGTCGAGCGAGCGGCTCAGTCCCTTGAAAATCGCTTCCGACATGTGGTGCGGATCGCGACCGTAGATAATCTCGACGTGGAGGTTCGTGAGGGCATTGAATGCGAATGCGCGAAGGAATTCCTCGACGAGAGAAAAGTTAAACTTCTCTCCGACGTGAGGAACACTCTCCGGGGCCCGGTAGTCGAGAAACGGCCTGCCGCTCATATCGAGCGCCACGCGGACAAGAGTTTCGTCCATTGGGAAATGCCCCGATCCGTAGCGGAAGAGCCCACGCTTTTCTCCGAGCGCTTCTTTGAATGCCTGTCCGAGAACAATGCCTGTATCTTCGACGGTGTGGTGAAAATCGATTTCGATATCGCCTTTCGCTTTCACATCGAGATCGAAACGACCGTGCTTGGCGAAAAGAATTAGCATGTGATCGAAAAAGGGAATTCCCGTATCGATCGACGACGTGCCGGTGCCGTCCACATTAAGGGCGAGACGGATGTCGGTCTCGCCGGTGGTTCGGGTCAGTGAGCTATTTCGCGATGAGGTCGCCATGATGCTTGTTGTTTTGGAGTAACAGAACGTGATCAACTGTCTACCTTTTCGGAGCAGTCCTCAACCGATTGTTGTAAAGACAGTTTCACCTCCTGTATGAGCTCTATTTCCAATGAAAGAATATTTCTCACCGATTACCATCGCGATTACCGCTCTCCTCGCTACCACAGCACTAACGTCTTGCACTGATAAGTCTGAGCCCGGGTTGACGCTAACACCGATCGAATTTGGGGGGGAGCATGCTTCGTTGCTCTCGGTGATAACCGGCAACTCCTTCGCGTATCGCGTCCAATACGACGGGCATTCCACATCCTACCGCATCGATATGGAGTTGTTCGAGGCTGGTGAATTGACTGCCAAGCGGCAACTGCTCGCTGGTATATTTGCAGATTTAGCCCAGAACTCGATCCAAGACGAGAGCATCGACATGCTATTGGCGTTTATGGTGACGGATCCGCGCCGCGAGGGAGACTCCACCGAAATTACGGCTGTTCTCTCCAATCCTCCTACGTCTTTTCATAAAGACATTCAGATCGCCGAGTGGGATGCACTGGGTGGCAGAGGAGGCTCGAGCTATAGTGATCATCACGAACGCATGCACTTCCAATCAACGAGCGAACCTATAGTGCTTTATCGTTGGTGGAAGGGAGATCACCTCCAGTCGCTGACAGACCCTTCGGCCAAGGAATCGCGTGTCTGCATGCAATTAGTGCTGCATCTTGAGAAATAGCCGACTTGTCGGAAGCTGGAAGCTGGAAGCTGGATAGGTCATTTGCAAAATGGGTAAGGAATTAAATGAACCTGTGTCCATGACAAGAATACATGATTGTCGAACTGTTCTTAGCCGCCCAGGTCAAACGAGGAGATAATCTCTACGGAATCTCTCTAAATTCGACATTTCAGTTCGTGCGATCCAGGATGCGAATCGGGAAAAGGACAATATCCTTGCGGTCGGCGAGTGGCTTGTGATTCCCAAAAAGCGATAGACGCCTATTGAGATGCCAAATGCCAGGCATAATTGTGTTACGACTTCTGGGCCTTCTCGCTCTCTTCCGCAGCGCCGGTGGCGAAGAGGAACTTGAGGTCTTCCATCTCGAGATTTCGAGTGAAGCCTTCTTCTCCGAGCACGCTGGTCATCATGGCGCTCTTCTGCTGCTGGAGGTGGCGAATTTTTTCTTCGACACTGTCGCGCATGAGGAGGCGATAGGCGTTCACCTTGCTCTCCTGTCCAATCCGGTGGCATCGGTCGATCGCCTGATTTTCGACGGCCGGGTTCCACCACGGATCGTAGAGAACCACGTAACTTGCCGAGGTGAGGTTGAGACCGCTGCCGCCTGCCTTCAGAGAGAGAAGGAAGGTCTTGGGATCTTTGCTTTCCTGGAAATCGCTGATGACCTCGTGACGGTTTTTGGTCTGACCGGTGAGGTAACTGAAGGGACGATCACGCTCTTCCAGCTCATCGCGGATGATGTCGAGCATGGAGACGAACTGACTGAAGACGAGCACTTTGTGTCCTTCCTCGTGCAACTGATCGAGCAGGTAGAAAAGCGCATTGAGCTTCGCGCTTTGCTCTCCGAGATATTTCGGATCGAGCAGGCCGGGGTGACAGCAGATCTGGCGCAGGCGCATCAGGCCCTGGAGAATGACGAAGCTGTTCTTGCGAAGGCTTTCGTCGTTTTCGATTCCGAGAAGCACTTTTTGAATGCGCTCGAGCTCGCCGCGATAAAGTTCGGACTGGACGTCCTCCATTTCGCTGAAAACGTCTTCCTCGATCTTCGGTGGAAGGTCGAGAGCGACCTCACCCTTGGTTCGGCGGAGGAGGAAGGGGCGGAGGCGTGCCGTGAGGCGTGTCTGTGACTGCCCATCTTTGCGACGGTCGAAATGCTCGCGGAAGTACTTGCGATCTCCGAGGATACCGGGCATCGCGAATCCCATAAGACTCCAGACATCGAGAAGGCGGTTCTCGATCGGTGTTCCGGTAAGGACGAGGCGATTTTCTCCCTCGAGAGCGCGTGCCGATTTGGCGGCCTTGGAATCGGGGTTCTTGATTTGCTGTCCCTCGTCGAGAATGACGCCGAGCCACTTGATCCCTTTTAAATCGTCGGCACAGGTGCGGAGTTGGCTGTAGTTTATGACGAGAAGGTCGACATCTTTTCCGAGACGATCGGTATCGAGCTCGACGCGATTGCGAAGCACCTGTACACGGATTGATGGCGCGGCCTTTTTGACCTCGTCTCCCCAGACATCGAGCACGGATTTTGGGCAGACGACGAGGCTCGGTGGTGGATTGTCGCCGGCCTGGTCACGCATCCAGAGCAACCAGGTGAGAGACTGGATCGTTTTACCGAGACCCATATCGTCGGCGAGGATACCGCCGAAGCGGTTCGTCGCGAGGTAGGCGAGAAAGTGAAAACCTTCGACTTGGTAGGGGCGGAGGTTGACGTTGAGCCCGGGAGGTACGTCGGGGCGCACCTGAAGTTTGAGGTTGTTGGCCCGGTCGGAGATTTTCTTCCACGCGGCTGCATCGAAGACTTCTTTTGCGAGTGGCTCGGCTAGCTGGAGCGCGTGCATGCGGTGCACTTCGCCGGAGAGATCGAAAGGATCGAGTCCGATGCGGGAAACAGCTTCTTTCTGTTCCTCGCTGAGGTTCATCTTGAGGCGCAACCATCCGCCGCGATCCATGCGAACGAACTCGCCGCGTGCCTGGATAAGAGCCCGGATTTCTTCATGAGAAAGATCCATTCCTTCCACATTGACGACGACTTTGAGGTCGAACCAGTCGATGTTCTCGTCGACGACGTCGAAGGAGACCTGCGCCTCTACCGGCTCGGCCTCGAGAGTGGCAAGGTCCTCGTCGGCGACGATCTTGATTTCCTTGGGAAGTGACTCAAGCCACTCGGCGTATTTGTCAGGAAAGTTTTTCGTGATCCGCGACCGGTAGAGTCCGAGATTGCCATCGTAGGTTGGCTGCATCGGTGCGATCAAGGTTCCGACGCGGCGCTGCAGGCTGCGCTCGTAGCGGTGGAGAATGTCGGCATCGGTGTCGGGTTTGTTGATGACATCCCAGCCTTCTCGCCCGAGGACTTCTTCGCGAGTCCCGCCTTTATTCGAGGCGATGATTTTCATCAGCATATGTTCGCTGCTTGCTCCGGTAGCGCTGGCAGAAATGCTGAGGTCGAAAGTGATAAAGAGCGGCTCTTCTTTGATTCGATTTTGCAAAGTGTCAGGAATCTCGGCATTGACCCGGTAAAGAAATGCAACGCCCGGCTCGCTCTCGACTACAGGCTTGGGAACGACAACACGAGGGTCGATGAGCGTCTCGTCTTTGACCCAGTGCTCCGGTCCACGAAAGACCCATTCGTCGCTCATGTAGAGAGCTTCATCTCCGGGCAAGAGGCGGATGGTATGGGAGACGTCGTGTCCGTCTTCCATCACGAGTTGTAACTCATAGTCATCGGTGCCCATCGTGTCGGGGCGACAGACCCAGCGAAGCGGGCCTTCGGCGAAGCGAAATGGATGCTCGTCGAGATTGACGATGCGCCCTTCCAACTCACGCTGGTGAAAGAGGCGATTGAGAAAGCGGCAGTTGTCGATGCGGTCGAGGGTGAGTCCGCCGTCGGTTGCGTCCTCATGGGTGGCAGCGTTAATGAACTTGCTCCAGAGAATTTCCGAAGCGGCATCCATGCGGAGCCCGCCATTGGAATAGCGTTCGATGAGATGATCGAATTCATCGTCCTCGCTGACTTTTTCAAAGGATTGGTCACTGCCCTTTTGGACCATCAGGCGTGCTTCGCGGGAACTGATGCGAAGTCGGAATTCGACCTGTTCGACAACATCATCGGCAGGGCGTTTTTCAAATACTTCGACTCGGTACTGCCATTCGCTTTCCTCGCGACGGCGCTCCCATTCTTCCATCTGCTGTCGTGTCCACTCGCGATCGGTGACCACTTCCAGAAACTCCGGAAAATCGAAATTCGCCTTTTCGAAAGCGTGGGCGAGATAGTTCCAGAATTCGAGAATGTCATTTGGTGGTGTCGGCCAGAGCACGAGCGGATCGAAGGAATCGACTGGCCAGCGCGGATTCAGCCGGACAAGGTCAGAGTCAAAAATTTCGCGCTCCAGTTCGAAGCGGCGAAAGCGTCGTTCCAACTTCCCAAGGAACTCGTCTTCTTCGCCGGTGAGGGCGTGACCGAGTTTTTCCTCGATCACCTCGGTCAGTGACTTTTCTCCGACTTCGTTGGGCGCTTCGGGGAGATCGCCTTTGCGTGCGACCTTCTCGAGCATTGTTGCGTAGAGCGCGGCGCGTCCGGAGTCGCTTTTCTCGTCGGCTTCGCCGATCCACTCATTTCCTGAAAGTTGTAGCTTGGTGCGGCAGGACCAGTCTTCATCTTCGATCTTGCCCTGGATGAGGAGGTGGTTCCCGAAAATCTGTGTTACCGCACCTTCGTCGTGCAGCCTTTGGCCCTCCTTTTTTTCATCTTCTGAAAACTGATTGAGAAAATCGAGGGTCGCGCGGTCAACGTTCATAAGTGGGGAAAAGAGATGGGCGGGGTAGGGATTCTGGCGAGGAAATAGAAACGGAGTAACCCAGAATCGCTGATTCGGGGGTACAAGTTACGAGCGAACAAAAAACTTCGTCCGCTCGAGTAGTGGGGTTTTGCCGCCGCAATGGAGGCGGGATCGAAAATCAGCGCCGGCGGTAGTGCTGAAGCATGATTTGGTCGTTCAGCTTCAGGCGAGTTTCGACACCGTCGATTACACTTGGCTCGGCCTCGAAGTGGAACTGCACGTAGTAACCGTGGTTCTGCTTGGCGTGGTTTTCGTGGGCAAACTCTTTACGACCGATGCGATCGATCTGCTCGAGAGTTGCGCCATTAGATTCGAGTTCTTTGGTGATGGTTCCCACCGTGTCCTCGATACCTTCTTCTTGTCCCTTCATATTGAGGACATAGACTCCTTCGTACTTACGTTTCATGAACTATGGATTGATGATCTTCGGTTTGAGATTAGCTCTCTTCCTCCGAATTAGTAGTCCGCCCGTTAAACTGGTTCATTGCCCGGTCCAAACCGGCGGAAAGCGCACAATTTACCCCATCCTGAGCAATCGCTAGGACTTTTTCCAATTCCTCACGTTCTTCTTGAGAAAACTTTCCGAGGACGTGACCGACCATTTCACCCCTTCCACCGGCTGAACCGATGCCGATTTTCAATCGGGGGAACTCTTTTGTGCCCAGATATTCGATGAGAGACTTGATGCCATTGTGACCTCCTGCGCTGCCCTCCGGGCGAAAACGGATCCGCCCGATGGGCAAATCAACATCGTCGTAGACTACGAGAATCTGGTCGGGGTCAAGTTTGTGAAAGCGCTGGAGGCGGGCAACGGCATTGCCGCTGAGATTCATATAGGTTAGCGGTTTCGTCAGAACGAGGGAAGCATTCGCCGAAGCAATTTTGGAGCGGAATTTTCGATCGCGCTTCCATTTTAAGTCTCGCTCTGCGGCGAGACGATCGACCAACTCAAAGCCGACGTTGTGCCTCGTGCCGTTGTATTCCGGTCCGGGATTTCCAAGCCCGACGACAAGACAAATCCGGCCGTCCGAAGTTACTTCCGGAGTTTCCGGTTCGATTTGAGAAAAAAGTTGGTCGAGCAGGCTCACGGGGAAGTTTCGTGGAGAAGTTTGCAGTTTCAAGTTTTCCTGCGATCCATACAGAGTAGTTATGAATCGATTTCTTGCGTGCCTGCCTCTGCTTTTGAGTTCCCTTCTTCCCGGCGCCGAGGAGCACGAAGTCGATCTTCTAATTGTCGGTGCAACGGAGTCGGGCTGGGCAGCTGCGGTGCAAGCAGTTCGGAGCGGCGTTCCCAAAATTATCATCGTGCATGACGGAGAGTGGTTTGGCGGGCAATACACGGAACAGGCACTGGCCTGTGTCGATGAGAACAAAGGGGTTGGAAAAGTAGGGTGGGGAGTCGACTGGCATCCGATGAAGCGCTCTTTTCATCGCAGCGGTTTGTTCGACGAACTGATGCTGCAAATCGAGTGGCAGAATGAGGAGAAATACGGATCGAAAATGCCAGGCCGCCCCTATCACGGCCCATCAACCTTTCGTCCTGCCGAAGCAGAGGCCATGTTCCGAAAAATCATTCAGCCATATCTCGACTCGGAGCGGGTCGAAGTATTCTGGAATCGCTATCCAACCGGCGCGACGGTGGATCGAGATGGCGAACGTCCGCGTCTGACCGGGCTGGAATTTTCACCTGTTGGTGGTGGCGATCCGGATCTGCAGGTTTCGGCGAAGATCACGATCGATGCATCGGACTGGGGGGAAGCGATTCAGGTTTCGGGTGCGTCATACGAATGTGGACCCGATCCGTTTTCCCGCTACCAGGAACCAAGCGCTCCGCACGACATGGCCGACTTCCCCCGGAATGAAATGAACCCGATTACCTGGGCGATGATCGTGGAGGAGTCGGGTGGCGAATCGCCCATTACCGAGCCGCCGAATTTTGATGATCGTAACTACCCGCGGGCGACCCATTTCAGCCGGAAAGAATTTGGCAAACTGCATTGGGATCGAAAGGCGCGGCAGGGCTCTATTCTACATTGGCCGAACGAGGGCCAGCAGTCAGAGCGCCAGCTCTCGGTTTACACGGTGCGGCGGGTGGTCGACGGAACGGGAGAGGAAAACGTGCCGACGAGCATTTTACTGAACTACATGAATGGGCAGGACTACCCGCTCGTGCGTCTTCCAAAGCGGGTTGTCGATGCTCTCGAGAAAACAGAGCTGGGAGCGTCGGAGAAAAATATCGTGGAGATGACGCGGGAGCAGCGTGAAATTATTTTCCAGGATGCAAAAAACCATTCGCTGGGCGTGCTCTATCATTTGCAGAATTTCACCCACGAGCGTGCGCCGGATAAGGCGAACAGCTTTCGCAACTTCCGGCTCAGCAGAGAGTTCGGAACGGAGGATGATCTTCCACCCAAGCCCTACATTCGTGAATCGCTGCGGCTCAAGGCACTCTACATGATGCGGGAGCAGGACGGGCGTAATCGCGACGGAGAGGAGAAGTCGGCTGCGCAAGAGCGCTTTTCCGAAGTGATGTATCCCGATGGACTATTTGCCTGGCAATTTCACTACGACTTTCACCGAACTGGTCGCACCTACCTCGAAAGCGAGGGCAACGAAGGGCCGTGGATCGATTACGAGAAACCAGGGCGACACACGCGTTTTCTGAGTGATCGCTGCGTTTTTCCGGCGCGCAGTTTCATCCCGGTAGAAATGGATGGCCTTCTCGGAGCACAGAAGAATGTCGGCTACAGCAGCATGGTGAGTGCGGCGATTCGATTGCACGATCAGTGTGTGCATGTGGGGCAGGCGAGTGCTTCGCTCGCGGCTGTGAGCCTGAAGAACAAAGTCGATCCTCGCGAGATTCCGTATCGAAGGGATTTGCTCGAGGAAACGCGCCACCTTCTCTGCGGAGGACATTGGGGAAGGGCCATTCTGATCTGGCCGTGGCGGGATATCTCGCCGCGGGACGAGGGCTTTGTCTCTATCAATCGCCTCTCTGCGCTGGGTTGTCTTCCCATTGAAGACGAGAAGGTCGATTTTCATCCGAGGGAAGTCGCGACGGTCGAGTGGCAGCGCCACGTTCGGGGGCTGACCGATGAAGTATTTTCCGGCGCAGCCGAGTTACCACTTCCCAGCGAGCAGGAGATCACCCGTGGTGCTTTTTGTGGTCGATGGTGGAAGTCGATTCAGGTAGCTGATTTGAAGTGGAAGCCATTTCCGGAAAAGTCGGACGACTCCGATAGCGACGGGATTCCGGATCTGGATGACGCTCTCGTTTTTACGCCGAACGAACCCATCATGTGGGGTGTGCGAGCTCCGGTTCTGACTCCAGAAACGGACGGGCTCTGGGAAGGGGAGGCGAAATTGACCGAGCGAAAATTCAACTTTTCGGGAAGTTCTTTCGCCGGGTTTGAGTGGGATAGTGGGGCAAAATGGGACGACGGAAAAGGGTATGGCTGGACGCGAGACATCAGCAGTAACCACCGAACTCGCTCAGTGTATCCTGAAGGCTACCGTGACGGTTTTCTTTTCACAAGGGATGAGGACACCTGGCAGGTCGCCGTTCAGCCCGGAATCGAATACGAGGTCACGATCTGCGTGGGCGATTCTGGTCACGAGCAGAAAGGGCAGAATGTTCGCGTGGAAGGCAATTGGGTTTTACAGGACACAGACACAGCCTCGGGAGTATTCCTCGAGAAAACGATCACGGTGAAGCCAGAGAGTGATCGGCTCAGCGTCACGATCGGGAAGAAAGTCTCAGACAAAAACACCTGCCTTTGCTGGCTGGTTTTGCGGAGGTTGTAGATTTGAAGTGTGCGCATCCGTGATCAATGAAGGCTTGAAGAAAGGCTCGCAATGGCTCCACACTGATTCGCGATGGAAACCGCGACATCGAATTTCTCCAGCCTTGATTGGTGGATCGTTGGTATTTACATCGCGGTAACGGTGGCGGTCGGACTCTACGCGAACCGCTACATTCGCAACAAGTCCGACTGTGTTGTGCAGGGCGGTGCCTGAAGTCGAAAAAGGTGAACGACATCTTTGCTACGGAGTGGCTTGACGAACCGGGAAGAAAGTAGATTTCCCCTTCGCCGGTATGACATCCTATTCACTGGCGCGAGATGCGTTTCGAAGGTAGTTTGTGCATCTTTTTCATGAATACCGTGGGAGACGTTCAGACGCAGTTTGCGACCATTGCTACGCCGGTGAATCCGTTTGTATTTCGCAGCGGCGAGTTATTGGATCACGTGGAAATCGCTTTCGAAACCTACGGGGAATTGAATGCCGATCATTCCAACGCGATTTTGCTTTTTCACGCCTTTTCCGGAAGCCAGCATGCAGCAGGTCACAATCCTTCGGTGCCACAAACGCCATTCTGGACGCCGGAGTGTGAAGAAGGCTGGTGGGATCTTTTCATCGGACCGGGCAAGGCGCTCGACACGGGGAAATACTTCATCATCTGCGCGAACTACGTCGGCGGTTGCTATGGATCGACGGGGCCGTATTCGACGGATCCCAAAACGGGCGAGCGTTATGGTTCCAAATTTCCCCGCATCACGGTGCGCGATCTGGTCGAAAGTCAGATCCTGCTGTTGGATCATCTCGGAATTGATCAACTGCTTGCGGTCGTGGGGCCGTCGACGGGTGGCCTGAGTTGCGTCAGTCTGGCGACGAATTATCCGGAACGAACTCGTGCGGTGATTCCTATCGCGACGGGAACGCGGACGACGGTTCTAAACCGAATTATTCTCCTCGAGCAGATCTTGGCGATTGAGAACGACCCTATGTTCCAAGCCGGGGAATACTACGAGTCCGGTGCGCCCGAAACAGGGCTTGGGCTTGCCCGGATGATCAGTCACAAAACCTTTGTCCACCTGAATGCAATCGAGCGCAGGGCGAACAAGGATGTTTTGCAGCCTCCGGGCCGGTTTTCCTGGTATCAAGCGCATGACCACGTCGAGAGCTACATGCTCCACCAGGGGAAGAAATTTACGGACCGATTCGATGCGAATACCTATCTGCGCATCTGCGAAATGTGGAGCCGACATGATCCTGTGATTGAGGGTGGGGCTGCAGACCCAACTGACCTGTTTTCGCGTTCGCGCGAGGCGGGGCATCAGTATCTCGTTTTCAGCATCGACGAGGACTATTGCTTTTACCCGGAGGAGCAGGCGGCTCTGGTTGAGCAACTCAAGAATGCGGAGGTAAAGCATCTGTTTCTCACAGTGCACTCCGAGAAAGGGCACGATTCCTTTCTTCTCGAACCGGAACTCTATTCTCCGCACATTCAGGCGATATTGGAGAACGCGCGCCTGTGACCTTTTTTCGGGTGCTTTTTCTGCCGCGAGGAAAATCTCACCCCACCGCGAGTCGGCGTTTGATTCTGGAAAAACTGTGCTCTACGATCCGCCATGGTTAGACACAGTGTTTTCTTCTGGCTCGACAAATCTCTGAGTGACGAGCAAAAGGCAACTTTCGAGGATGGGCTTCGAGCTCTCTTTGAGATTGATTGCGTTTCGAATGGATCCTTCGGTAAGGCGGCGGATACACCAGAGCGACCGGTTACGCAAAATACCTTCGACTACGCGCTGGTGCTGGAATTCGATTCCGTGGAACAGCACAACGAATATCAGGTGCACGCTGATCACGGTGTATTCGTGGATAGTTTCAAGCAGTGGTTCGACGAAGTTCGCGTCTACGACACCCAATTCTGAGCCTGATTCTTTTTTTGCCTAAGACGCGATTTGCCTTCGACATTTTGCAACTGTCCCGCACATTATTTTATACGGAATATGTACCTCGAAATTTTCAATTCTTCCAACGAGAAACTCGACTACGAGTTTCACGGAGATCCCTCAGATACCTCCCTGCTCGTGATCATCGGACACGGAGTGACTGGTAACAAGGATCGTCCCTGGGCGGTCGGGCTGGCGAAAGCTCTTGAGGAAGCCGGTATCAGTTCTTTGCGATTCTCTTTTGCCGGTAACGGTGAGTCGGAGGGCAACTTCGAGGACTGCACGATTTCGAAAGAAGTGAAGGACCTCAAGGCGATCATCAACGTAGCGGAGGACGAAGGCTTCCACCGGATTTGCTACGCAGGTCATAGCATGGGCGGGGCCGTCGGCGTTCTCTCTGCAGTAAAAGACGAGCGCATCAGCTTGCTGATTTCCCTTTCTGGAATGGTCTACACGAAGAAATTCGCAGAAACGGAGTTCGGCGATCAAAAGCCGGGCAAAGGCTGCATGTGGGAAGACGAGGAATGCCCGCTCTCGCAAGCATTCGTCGATGACATGAACAAAATCGACAACGTGCTCGCGAAAACGGAGAAAATCGAAGTCCCATGGCTCATAGTTCATGGTGACGCAGACGATGTCGTCCCTGTAGACGAAGGTCGTGAGATATACGGAGCTGCTTATGAGCCGAAAGAACTTGTGATTCTGGAAGGTGTCGATCATGTCTACAACGACGATGGTCTGGAGAAAATGACCTCTGCCGTGATTTCCTGGCTCAAAGAATACCACAGCTAATCCGCAGGGCGGCTGCACCAGGCTATTTCCATCATGGACATTCTAGGAATCGGAATGTCCATGATCGATACGATCAAGGTGGTCGATGAATTCCCCACTGCCTCTGGGGTAACCGAAGTTTCGAAATCGGTTACTATGGGTGGAGGACCTGTCCCGACAGCGCTTTGTGCTGCAGCTCGGCAAGGTGCGAGCTGCGGGATTATTGACCGCATTGGTGATGACTGGCGAGGCCGCTTGATCCGCGAGGAATACGAGGCGTTCGGCGTTGCGACACCATTCCTTCAACTGCAAACCGATCGAACGAGCACCTTTGGCACGGTTCTGGTTCGTAAAAGCAACGGAGAAAGACATGTCGTGTTTCACCGAGGTGACTTCGATGAGCTTTCGAAAGAGGAATTACCCGCGGAGGCCCTGAGCGAGTGCCGCATTCTGCATTTGAATGGACGTCATTGGCCCGCTTGCATTGCTGCGGCGGAAATCGTGCACGATGCTGGCGGGCTGGTTTCCTTCGATGGTGGGGCGCATCGGTATGACGAGAAATTCGAACGATTGCTGAAGCAGGTCGATATTCTCATTGTGGCCCGTGATTTTGCGGAAAGGGCCACCGGAAGTGAAGATCGTGATACCCAATTGTCATCGCTGCTCAGCCGGGGTGCCACAATTGTCGGAATCACAGGTGGTGAAAACGGAAGCTGGTTTTTGAATTCAGAAGGGGAGGGCTTCTTTCAGTCCGCATTTCCCGTCGATGAGGTAATAGATACCACCGGATGCGGTGACGTTTTCCATGGTGCATTTCTGGCGGCGGTCGCCCGTGGGGAAGATTGGAAGACCTGCGCGAAAATCGCCAGCGCAACGGCAGCGATCAAAGCCACGGCACTCGGTGGACGGGGAAAGCTGGCGAGTTTGGAGGAGGTTTGCTAAAGGGGGTGTAGACCAGTTGCTGCTTGCTTTGAGGTCGATGTTCTGGCTGTTCTGTCTCAAGAGTTGGGTGGATCCCATTATTCCACAGAAAAACCCCTTGAATTCAACTGGTTTTCTCTCAAAGATGAGGACTCAAGCAGACTCATCCAACTCGATGAAATTTTTCTATCTTACTCTGGCCCTTCTTTTTGCTTCCACTTCGCTCTCTCTTTCTCAAGAGCCAGTGAAAGAGATTAAGCAGTACCGAAACATCAAGCCTGAGTTCAAGTGCCGCTTCAAGCGCAAGGATATAAGCTTTTGCAAAGTGTTCCCGCATCTTGCGTTTAAGAAGAAGCTCTGCAATCCCATGCCTGAGCAGCTGGGTCACATCGAGTGGTGCCGTGAAGATGTCACGATTACTGACCGCGATAATTCCGAGACCTACGAGGCGGTTGTGATCACCTACCGCAAGGTATATAGCAACGGTGCTTGGGGCGAAAAGTTCAAGCGCACCTATCGCAAAGAGGCAACGATCGTTACTCCGCCTCTCGCGCAAAACGTCATCAAGTAGGTTCGTTGTTTCAGTGTTACCTGGAAAATGGGCGTGGGGATGGAATTTGACCTCACCGGCGACGATGCGCGCCATGCCTACAAGCTTCTCGCAGGGCTTGTCACGCCTCGCCCGATTGCGTGGGTGACGACACAGGACGAAAAGGGACGAGTCAACGCGGCACCGTTTTCTTTCTTCAATGTATTCGGCACAAGGCCGCCGATTCTTGGATTCGCTCCTGGTGATAAAGAGCCGGGTATCCCGAAGGACACGGCACGCAATATTCGACGGACAGGTGAGTTTGTCGTGAACCTTGTCGACGAGAATTGTGCCGAAGCGATGAATCTGACTTCGGCGCAAGTTGAACATGGCGTCAGTGAGATCGAACTGGCAGGTCTGCACACCGAGCCAAGCTCGATGGTAACGCCTCCGCGTATTACCGAAGCGCCGGTTGCCCTAGAGTGTCGAGAATGGTCCACGATCGAGATCGGGCGAAACCGTCTAGTCATTGGCCTGATCGATCGAGTTGTGACTCGCGATGGCGTCCTCGATTCCGAAACTTTGCTCGTCGATCCTGAAAATTTCTCTCCGATTGGGCGTATGGAAGTTCCATCGGGTTACTGCCGAACGGAGGACCGTTTTCAAATGAAACGCCCGTAATGAGCGAGAACCCCGCAAAAACGCGGAATTCCGCTTATTTCAGGTAAACAAATCATTTGGCAAATCGAATTAATTCGCTTCACTTTTAAGATCGCGGCGTTTCCCGGAAACCCGCCACCCCACCCACCACCGCCGTGGCTGACGATCCGACAACATCGCTTGGGAAAAACTACTTCCAGACCAGGGAGAAGTTGAGCGGAGCTGTCTCCGCGCTGGACAAATTGGGAAGTCAGGCAAAAATCGATCCGAAGCGACTCGATCTTCTCAAGAACCTGATGGCGAGCCTGGAGGATCCGTTTCTCTTCGTCGTCGTTGGAGAAGTGAACGCGGGCAAGTCGACTTTGCTCAACGCACTCTTTGGCCAAGATTTCTGTAAATCAGATGTGATTCCGACGACGGATCGAATCGCCTTTTTCAAACATGGCGATGAAGCACACGAATTCGAATTTTCTGAGGACATCACGGAAGTATTTCGTCCCAATGATTTTCTTCGTGATTTCAACATTGTCGACACACCGGGAACCAACTCCATCGAGGCGGATCACCAGAGAATCACCGAGCAATTTCTGCCCATGGCGGATCTCGCGATTTTCGTCTTCTCCGTGACCAATCCCTGGGGGGCAACGACTTGGGACTTTCTCGATCGCATTCACCACCAGTGGAAAAAGAAGATCATTTTTGTTCTCCAACAGTGTGATCTGAGAACGGACGAAGAAATTGCTGCGATATTGGAGCACCTGCAGAAAACGGCACATCATCGCTTCGGGCAGCACTTCCCGACGTTTGCGGTTTCGGCCAAGCAGGCTTTTCTCGCGAAAACTTCCGACACCGGAAACGAAGAACTCGGCGAAGATTCCCAGATCCTCGGATTGGAACGCTACATTTCCGGAGTCGTCGAATCATCCGAGGCTCGCCTCGTAAAACTGATCAAGGCCTGGCGGGCGTCGTCCTTTGTACTCGGTGAAATCAAAGAGAAGCTTGGCACCGCCTCGGAAATTATTCGAGCCGATACTGAATTGCTCAGCGAGCTGGAGCCTGCTTGCCGGGTGCAGCAGGAGCGCACCCTGAAAAAGTGCGAACCGCTTTTCGAGGCCTTCGACCATAGTTTCATGGCGGCCGGCATCCAGGCCGAACCGCTGCTCGATTCCGAGTTTCGTGTTCTTTCTGCTCTCCTTCCCAAGCGCAGCAGTTCGGAAGAAATCGAGGGCCTCATCTTTGCTACGACGATGAAAGCGGTGCGTCGCAGCGTCGGAGCTGGGGCGAACGCGGTGCAGGAAGATGTGCAGCATCTCTGGGAGCGGGTCTCCGAGGAGATGGAGCAGCACTTCAACCTGGAGCTCAGTGTCGGCGAAGAGGGCAGCCCTGACTGGACTGGGTCTCATGCCCGGATGCAGGAAAGTGTGGAGGAAGCCACCGCCAGCATTCTCCGGAAACTTCACCTCAAAGATGAACTCGGTCGCCTCTTCACCCGTCGCAGCAAGGCGATCTGGGGATTTCTATTCGCTGCCGTCATTGCCATCCTGGGAGGTGTGATTCTTTCCATGCTGAAAATCAACCCATGGAATGCCGGTGCGTTTGGGCTGGGTGCCATCTTCCTCACTTTCGGCGCTGTCGTAGGAGTTCAGTCGGTGAAGAGAATTCGCGGGTTCTATACCGGGGTCATCGAGGAACATCGTGAGACAGTTGCTAAGGCGCAGCGGGAAGCTTTTGCCGATGCTACGGCGGGTTTCTACAAAGATTTCATTCAACTCTTCGAACCGTTGCGCAAAGTCTGCCGGGATCACCGGGAAAAATACGAGCCGCAGTTGGAGCTGATTCAGGCGACCGAAAAATCTCTTTCTGGGTTGGAACGGATCCTGGCTCCGGTAGAGAAAGCGATCAGCACGCGGAAATCGTAGATTCCTGATCAGCGAACGCGATCTCGATGATGTCGCAGATCAAGTGCCCGGCAATCAGATGACATTCCTGCACCCGTGCAGTGACAGTAGAGGGGACCGCAAGTAGTTGGTCTGCAATTTCGCCACAGGTGGCTCCCTTCTCGCCGGTGAAGGCGAAAGTCGTAATGTTATTTTCTTTCGCAAAGCGGAGACCTTCGACAACGTTTCCGCTGGTGCCAGAAGTAGAAATTCCAACGACAATATCTCCCGGAACGCAAAGTGCCTCGACCTGTCGGGCAAAGACAGAGTCGTAGCCGAAATCGTTTGCGCAGGCTGTGAGCGTCGACGTGTCGACGGTAAATGCGAGAGCAGGCAGACCTTTGCGATTTCGTGTGTAGCGAACCACGATCTCCGTCGCGAGATGCTGGGAGTCAGCGGCACTGCCACCGTTGCCGAAAAAGCAGATTTTGTTTCCTTTGCGAATCGCTTCCACGCAGATTTCGCCCATCTTTTCAATAACGGCTGAGCATTTCTGCTGAAATTTCGTCGTTGTGACAATGTGGTCAGCGATCGTTTCCTCGATGAGTTTCGAATGAGACATGGATTAGAGCGGTCGGATTCAGGCAGTGGGAAACCCATCGGGATATTCGCGAAGAATCGCCTCGGCGAGCTCCTTCTTTTCAATGGGTGTGGTTCCCAACTTTCCAACGACGATACTGCTCGCTAAATTAGAAATTGCTGCGGCGACGGGTGCTTCGAGTCCAGCACAGAGCCCGAGGGTATAAATCGCAATGGTCGTATCGCCAGCACCCGAGACATCAAAAACTTCCCGGGCGCGGGCGGGAATGTGGACAGGATCGATTCCTTCGGTGAAAACAAGCATGCCCAGTTCTCCCAGCGTCAGCAGGATCTGGTGACAGGCCCATTTTTCCAGTAGCATGTGGCCGGTTTGTAAAAGGGGCTCGTCGGTGAGCGGGTCGACGCCTTCGTCGCGGTGAAAGTCTTCTATTCCCGCGCTGGCAAAAGCCTCGGATCGATTGGGCTTCACCGTGGTGACTCCACGCCATTCGATCGGATTGCCGGGCTTCGGGTCGACCGTGATCGTCACTTTGTGATCAGCAGCTGTTTCAAGCAACCCCGCGACCAGCTCCGGGGTGATCAGGCCTTTTCCATAGTCTTCGATAATAATTCCGTCGACTTCCCCGAGAATAGGAGCGAGGCGATCGAGCAGACCAGCGACCTGCTGTTCGGAGATGGGGCGTCTCTTTTCCCGATCAATCCGGACGACCTGTTGGTGCTGGGCGACGACCCGCGTCTTCGTGATGGTCTGCATCTCCGCCTCTTCGATACAAAAATCGACTCCGATGTCTGCCGCCGCGAGAGTCTCAAGAAGGAGCGCGCCATTGGGATCGTTTCCATAGAGGCCAGAGAGATCCACTTTCGTGCCAAAAGGAGTCAGGTTGCGCGCGACGTTGGCAGCACCGCCTGGATATCGCGATTCGCGCTGCACGTCGACGACAGGAACCGGCGCTTCGGGAGAAATGCGGGAAACTGCCCCCCAGATAAACCAGTCGAGCATCACATCCCCAACCACGAGAATTCGCTGCTGCGAAAACCGGTCGAGAAGATCCTGCGGCGTGATGAGCGAGTCCCTCATAGTGCCGGGAAGGCTACGTCGTGAGCATAGAAATTGCAAACAGTCCCCGCTATCGGGATACTCCGATTTTATCGCATTTTCCCCCGGATCTCTCCGGGAATGCGCAGCGAATCGAGGGAAACCTCAGCCTCTCGCTCTTCTCCGAGCCATTCCAGGAGCACACGCACACGGTCCTGGCCCGACATGAGGCGGGTCACTATCGTTTTCATCCCCGCCATCGGCCCTTCCGTCAAAACGACTTCGTCGCCTTCGTTGATTTCCGGCTCGATGATGCGAATCTCGTTTTCTTCCTCCGGAAATTCTGCCCGCAATTCTTCGACCTAGTCATTGCTGATTTTCGGATAAAAATCTGCGAAACGCGTTACGCCCGTGACATTCGGTGAGGCATTTACCGCTCGTAAACCGTTCGCGAGATCGAATCGGGCGAAAATGTAGCCGGGAAAAAGCGCTTCCACGAACCACGCTTTGCGACGCTGCGTCGACTTCTCGTAGCGAATGCGCGGACAGAAGACTTCGTCCAGATTCGCAAATCCCAGTAGATTTCGCGCGGCGAGATGTTCGCCCTTGGGCTTGGTGCAAAAACAAAACCATCCAGTTTCGTCATCAGGATCAGGAGCTACATCAGATAGAGGCATGGGCGGAAGATTGTTCCGAAATATAGAGCGCGCGGCCTCACTCGCAAGCCGCGACGAGACCTTGCGAATTGGCAGAAATACCGTTACCAGTTCACCTTTTCCGGCTTCGCTGGCTTCCCAGCATTGCACTTCACCCATGGCAAAATCCCAAAATCCGGTTCGCGCGATCGATATCGCGACGAGCTCTTCCGACGAGCTCGCAGAGGATCGTCGTTCCGTTTTCAAGCGCTTACTGGGCTATTTTCTGCATCACAAAGGTCGGTTTGTGTGGGGTATATTTTTTGGACTGCTCGCAGGAGTAGTGAATGGAGTTTTCGTTCTTGTGATCAAAACAGTTTTTGCCGTGGTGCTTCCAAAGGAAGACGGCCAGAAGGTGCAGGAAGAATACCGGCCTTTTGAAGACATACCCTTTCTCGCCGATTTTACTTTCCAGCCGCCGCCTCTGCCTGAGGAAAAAGAATGGATCTTCGTGCTCATTGTCTGTCTGTCGATTCCTGTGATGTTGCTGATTCGTGGCATCTTCCACTATCTGCATGCTTACTGCCTGCTTTGGATCAACACGCGTGTTCTCTATCGACTCCGAGACGAATCATTTTCCAGCCTCATGGGGCAGTCCCTCTCGTTCTTCAATCGAGTTAAACAGGGTGAGCTGATCCAGACGGTAGCAAATCAGACCAAGACCTCAGCCGATGCTGCCAGCCAATTGCTCAGTGCTGGAATCCAGCATCCGACTGCGATTATTTCTATCATCGTGATCATCGCAATCATGCAGCCGCTCTACACCTTTGCGGCGCTCGTGGTTTTCCCTCTCTGCATTCTTCCCGTCGCTCTCATCAGCCGGAGAGTGAGAAAAGCCGGCGGTAAGGAAGAAGAGGAATCCGAGCAGCTTATGGTGACCTTGCACGAAAGCTTTGGTGGTGTTCGTCTCGTCAAAGCGCATGGGCGCGAGGATTACCAACGGAATTGTTTCAATGAAGGCAGCAAGCGCATCATTAAATTTATCATGCGCTGGAGGAAAGCGATGGAGATATCCAGTCCCATGGTCGAGATCGTGGGCTCGGTCGGGATCTGCATAGGCATGGTTTATGCCTGGGCGACAAAAATGGACTTTGCCGAGTTTACCGCTGTGAATCTCGGTCTCATGAGCATCTATCCACACGCAAAAGCCCTCAGTCGGATTCAGGTGCAGATGCAGAAGTGCTATGTGGCAGCTCTGAAAGTCTTCGCCTACATCGACGCCGAGCCCGAAGTCAGGGACAAGCCGGACGCCAAGCCTTTGACGGAATCTCATGGGGCAATAGAGATGTCGGATGTGACCTTTTCTTACACGGAAGACAGAGCCGCACTTGATGGCGTCAGCCTGAAATTCGCATCCGGAAAACGATACGCCCTCGTTGGCCAGAGCGGATCCGGCAAGTCGACGATCCTATCCCTGATCCTCCGTTTTTACGATCCCGACAAAGGTTCGATATCTATAGACGGGCACGACATTCGTGATTATTCCCAGCAGACCTTGCGGGACCAGATCGGACTGGTGAGTCAGGATACCTTCCTTTTCCACGACACGATTCGGAATAATATTCGCTATGGCATGCTGGAGGCGACGGACGAGGAGGTTATTAAGGCGGCCAAGCTTGCGCATGCCCACAATTTCATTCTCGAAACCGAAAACGGTTACAACACCATGCTCGGCGATAAGGGCTGCAATCTTTCTGGAGGCCAGCAGCAGCGTCTTTCCATCGCACGGGCCATTCTTCGGGACGCTCCGATTCTCTTTCTCGACGAGGCTACCTCAGCACTCGACTCCGAATCCGAGCGTGCGATTCAGGATGCGCTCCATGAGCTGTCGAAAGGCAAGACTGTCATTGCCATCGCCCACCGCCTCTCCACCATTCTCGATTCCGACGAGATCATCGTGATGAACAAAGGCCGTGTCATTGACATGGCTCCGCATGAGATCCTTCTGGAGCGCTGTGCGGATTACCAGCAGTTGTATCAGTTGCAGTATGAGGGCGGGTAAGATTACCTCGCCAGGACCACACTCCGCGTGGAGTTCCGGTCGATCCACTTGTAAAAACGAGGCAGGCGGCTTCGACGTCTCAGCCTGGCAAATCTGTTTCATAGGCGGGGTGAGAGAGCGTTTCGCAGGTTGAGTCGGGAGCTTCACCCGCGATAATCTTCGTTGGGATGTCGTCGGCATCCTCAAGATTTGCGAGTATTGATTGCGTCAGCAAAGATCGCGATTGGCTCTGCTTGATCGAGAATTTTTCGAACTCTTGGCTTTAGTTTGGAATTGAGCACGACGTAGGCTTCGCTGAGCAGCGAAGTTGGATTTCCAGCTGAAAATTAGGCTTATTGGGAGCCCTGCTCTGCGACCTTCAACATGACATCGGGCACGTCAGTGATGATGCCATCTACGCCGCGTGCCTTCCATTTTTCAGCCTCTTCAAGACCATTTACCGTCCAGAGTGCGACGCGGATTTTGAGCTTTTGCAGCGTCTCCAGGTCAGCGGCAGACAGATCGCTGAATTTCCAACCGACCCACTCCGGATTGAGTTCGACGATGGCACCAATTTTGTCAGAAAGTTTTTTGCTACCCAGTGCGCCGACGGGAATTCCGGGGAGCTGCTTGCGAAATCCCGCAAGAAACTTCCAATTGAAGCTCTGAACGATCACATCTTTTTCTGCCTTCAACTCGCTGATGACTTTGGCGTAGGAAGCTGCGTCACCAGATTTGTGTTCGACGAGGGCGATGGCTCCTCCCCCGCGGCAAAGCTCGATCGCTTTTCCTAGTGTGATCGGTTTCTGATCCGAAAATGCTTCGCCGAACCAGGATCCGACATCGAGTTTTTTGACGCTCTCCCAATCCGAGCCCTCAATAGACCCCTTGATTCCGGCGATGCGCTCCAGTTTGTCATCGTGAAAAAGAACGAGCTCCCCGTCAGCGGTTTTTCGCACATCAAACTCGATGATCTTTGCGCCCATTTTGCAGGCACGGAGGATGGCTGCAGCGGTGTTTTCCGGCGCAGCCTTTGAGGCGCCGCGGTGCGCAATGATGAGAGGCTTGCCTTCTCCTGTCGTGGGCGGGGTCATGAATGCCAACAGGATGAGAAAGGAAATCCAACTAGCCCAGTTTGATGATTCGTTTTGCATTACCGGAAAGAATTTTGGTTCGAATTTCAGGATCAGAAACAAACTGCATCACATTTGCGATCTGCCCGGAACCGGAGCATTTGCCTCCTTCTCCGACGGTGTCGGCGCAGTCTGTTCCGAGCATGAGTTTGTCCTGGTGCCGCTCGAGAAAGGCCACAGCATGTTCTTCGTCGCGGTCCAGCGCATTTTTCCCGGAGCCCGCGGAGAGATCCCCGAACATATTCGGGTAGTCTGCGAGATACCGATCGGTAATACCGCCCGGAGTTACTTTGGTCCTGGGATACATGTCCTTCTGCACGTGCTTGGCATCGATGTTGCCCCACCAGGTCTGGGCGTGACCGATGAAATTCACCTTCGGAAAGCGTTCCAGGATTTTGTGAAAACGGTCGAAGCCCTTGTTGTAGGCCTCGTGTTGAAAATGGAGCAAGAAAGGAACCTCGTAGGCGCTAGCTACTTCGTAGAGTCGTATCATGGGAGCAGAGTCGCACTCGAGATTGAATTTCTGTTCTCCAATTCCGACGGCTCCATTCTCGAGCCACTTTTCCAATTCCCTGTCAGCTCCATCGACATCGGGAATTTCGTTGCAGAAAAACGCGAAGGACTCGGGGTGTGTCTTGGCAAGCCGGGCGGCGGCGAAAGTGCCGAAAACACGCGCGGCGAGGCCGTTCGATTTTCCTCTGTCTGTCGAGACTCGCGAAAGGGCAGAGCCGGAGGGAAGCAATACCGTTTTGGTAACTCCCATCTTTTTCTGGTGGGCGATAAATTCCTCGTTGCTCCGCGCATGAAAATTTACGTGCTGATGGATGTCGATAATTTCTTCGCCTGGCTCCGATCGCGCCGTTCTCGCCTGAAAGGCTGCCGCGCCCACCGCAGCTCCTAGCGTCCCTAATCCCGCCGTTTTTGAAAATTGTCTTCGATTCATGGTTTTGTCAGTCTACAGAAGATTTAGCAAATGAATCCTCAATAACACGAGATGAAAACCGTCCCGCTTTGCGCCCTGCTTCTCCTTTTCCCTTTTGAATCGTTTTCGCAAGACGGTCCACTTGAACTCTCTGCAGAAGAGTTTCCGCGCATCCCTGCAACGGAGCCAGCAGATGTAATGGAGACATTTGAAATCGTACCGAACTTCCGGCTTCGTCTCGCGGCTCATGAGCCGGCCGTGAATGACCCCATTGCGATGACTTTCGACGAAAAGGGGCGAGCTTGGGTCGTGGAAATGAGAGGCTACTCCGAGCGGCGTGATGAGATGCTCGGGCAAATTCGACGCCTTACCGACACAGATGGCGACGGTGTTTTTGACGAATCTACGATTTTCAAGAAGGGACTCCGTTGGCCAACGGCGATCATCTGTTACAAGGGCGGGGTCTTCGTTGGGGCCACTCCCGATGTATTTTACTTCAAAGACAACGATGGCGATGGCGTCTGCGACGAAGAAAAAACTGTCTTCACGGGATTTGGCGAAGGCGCGTCACGACTTAATATGCAGGCGCTTTTCAACAGCTTTCGTTGGGGGCCGGACAATCGGATCTGGGGCGCTTCGGCTCGCAATGGCGGAATGATTACAAAGCCGGGGGATGATTCCTTTGAGCAAGTGAACGTGCGTGGCGCTGACTTTTCCTTTGATCCGGAGAAACTCGATCTCCGACCTGAAAATGGAACGGAGCAATATGGAATGAGCTTTGATTCTAGGGGGCGACGTTTTGTTTGCAGCAATTCGCGTCACCTCGTCTGGGTCGCTCACGAGAGACACCAGGTGAAGCCGAATCCCTGGTATAGTCTGCCTGCTCCGCTGGTAAACATTCCTGACGATGGAGCTGCCGCTCCGGTTTATCGCGTCAGTCCGGATGAACCCTGGAGGATTGTGCGAACTCGATGGCGCGTCGCGGGCGTGGTGAAAGGAATTGTCGAAGGTGGTGGACGCGTCTCCGGCTATTTCACCTCGGCGACAGGGGTGCATTCATACTGGGGCAATGCCTATGGCCCAGCCTTCCGCGATAATGTTTTTGTGGGTGATGTGGGAAGCAACCTCGTGCATCGCAAGATAGTGAAACAAAAGCGAGACTCGGTTTCCCTTGTTGGGACGCGTCCCGATCCCGACGAGAAAACCGAGTTTCTTCGGAGCACTGACAACTGGTTTCGCCCGACAAGTTTCTGCAATGGACCTGATGGTTGCCTCTATATCACCGATATGTATCGGGAAACAATCGAGCATCCGTGGTCGCTGCCCGAGCCAATCAAGAAGCATGTCGATCTCAACAGCGGGTTTCAGCGGGGGCGGATTTATTCTGTCGAGCCGCAGGGTTTTGAGCGACCCGAGATTCCTGACCTTGGCGCGGCAAGCGATGATGATTTGAAAGCGCTTGTTGATCACGACAACGACTGGCATCGCACCACGGCTCGTCGGCTTTTGTATGAACGTGGAATGCCCGCCAGCCCGATGCCGCCAGTCGAACCATTTCCCGCTCTGCTTGCATCAGAGATTGCTCTCCTCGATCAAGTTGGTGAAGCTGTCGGTGATCCATGGATGGAGGCAGCAGTTCTCAATTCACTTCGTACACTGAACGATTTGCGTGCCGCGTGGCAGAAGCTTCCTCCCAATTCGTCTGGTGGCTTTGATAGTGGGCTTCTCACCATGATCGGTCGCAGCGGCGATGATGCACTGATCGGAGAAGTAAGTGCATCGCTCGCAAGTCAGCCCATCCAGTCATCTCTCGCCTCACGAATTTCAGCGCTTCTCCGCGGTGCTGGTTATGGAAGGAGGTCGACAGCCGCGATAACTTCAGATGCCCGCTGGAAGCCACTTTTGGACAATGCGTCTGCTGCATTAAAGGATTCCAAAAAATCGGCAAGCGAGCGAAAGACGGCAATCACTTTGCTTTCCCTTCTGGGTGGTGCCGCCGGGCAGAAGCAAATGGAGGAGACGCTTCTTTCATCCGAGGGAAAGAGCATAGCGGCGCAACTCATAGCGGGCGTCAGGAATGTAACTTTTCTCGTCGATCACTACGATGCCATTCCTGCTGGCGCACGGGTTGAGCTCGCCAACCGAGTCTCAGCCAATGCCGCTGCTTCGACCCGCTTCCTGGAGCAGCTTCGGGATGATAAGATTGCCCTGGCGGATACTCCGGCCAGCCTTGTCGAGGCCCTGCGATCACATAAGACGGAAGCAGTTCGCGCGCTCGCAAAAGAAGTGCTTCCTCCTGTAATTTCGCGCCTCGATGTCATCGCAGGCTATCGCGAGGCAATGGAAAAAGAGGGCGACAAAGAGAAAGGAAAACTCGCCTTCATGAAAGCCTGTATCTCCTGCCACGTTTCTCACGATGGTGAGGGAATCGAACTCGGCCCGGAAATTGCGACTTTTGCTACGGCGGGAAAGGAGTCTCTGCTGGAGCGTATTCTCGATCCGAATCGAGAGGTCGCACCGCAGTTCCAGGCATACCTCTTTGAGTTCAATGACGGTTCGGTTATCACGGGAATAATCCGCAGTGAATCAACGGAGGAAGTTGTCGTTCGCATGCCAGGAGGCATAGACAAAACCTTTCCGCGAAGCGACGTGAAGTCGATGAGAGGAATGGGTGTATCGCTCATGCCTGAGGGACTGGAGGCGACGCTGACGGTAGATGAGATGGCTGACCTGCTTGCCTATCTGTCTGCCGGATAATATCAGAGACATCCGGTCGCGCAGCAGAGCCCAAGCACTTGAGCGTTGAAAGTTCCGTGTTGGACGTTGAGCATTCGGCGCGCCCAGCGCCGTTTTTATGTCCGTCTTTCTCGACATCTTTTTCTCTGTATGCCTTCCCATTCTTGTCCTCGCGGGGTTGGGTTGGGGCTTGGATCGTCTCTACGACCTCGACCTGAAGTCTTTGGTAAAGCTGAATATCTACCTCTTTGTTCCCGCTTTTATCCTGACTCGCCTTTCGTCATCGGATCTCGGGGGGAAGCTGGGCCTCTCGATTGTCGGTTTCACGGTTTGCATCATCTTATCGATGGGCGCTCTCAGTTGGCTCGTCTGCAAGCTTCGGAAACAGAACCCTGTCGACTGCTACTCGATGCAGCTCGCCACGATGATTTACAACAGCGGAAACTGGGGCATCCCGCTGATGACGCTGGCATTCTCCCAATATGGAGGCGTGATTCAGGTGTTCGTGCTCGCGACAATGAATCTGACGAGCTTTTCGCTCGGCGTGTTCCTTGCGAATGCGGGAAGCAAAGAGCGAAAGGGGTGGATCGTTCCTATTCTGAAGCAGCCTTCCCCGTGGGCAATTCTGATAGCGTTGACCCTGCGATCTTTTGGAAACCCGCTTGAGGATGTTACCTTCATCTGGACCCCACTTGAGTATCTTGCTAGCGCTCTCGTTGCATTTGCCCTGATCACGCTTGGAGTTCAACTGTCGAAAACAAAACCACCACATCCCGGCGGGAATCTCGGCTGGGCGCTTGTGATCCGCCTTCTTGGGGGACCGGCCGTGGCAGTGTTCTACACCTGGGTTTTTGGTTTTGAGGGGACGGTAGCCGCGATCCTTATTGTTGGAGCAGCCGCTCCCACCGCTGTGAATACCGCGCTGCTCGCGCACGAGTTTAATGGGAACAGCCGCTTTGCGGCGGCGGCGGTGTTCTATTCAACCTTTCTCGCGTCACTCGTCGTAACGGCGATACTTGCCGCGCTCCGTGCCGGGTGGATTGCTTGGGCAGTGCCTTGATTACTTCTTCTTTTTCTCACCTTTTTTCTTCCCGAAGATCATCCGGTAGAGGAGAAGAATGACGACTACGCCGGCCACGGAAAGGCCAATGCTGGGAAGATTGAAAACTATTCCCGCGTCAGGGTTCGAATAGTTGAGAAACTTGGCGATAAACTATCCAACAATCGCCCCGCCGATTCCGAGGAGAGTGTTGAAAAGACAACCTTCGCCTGGGTCTTCCCCCGGCATAACGAAACGTCCGAGAACTCCAGCAACGAATCCAGCTGCAATAGTTACTAGCCAACCTATGGAGGAAATTCTCGCCAGAAAGCAGGTTAGCTGTCCAGAGTGAAGAAGCTTACCACTTCATTACTTTTTCCAGGAACAATTTCACCTCAGCTGTTTTTGGATTTTCGAACAGCTCCTCTGCATTTCCCTCTTCCAGCTTTTGTCCGTCAGACAAAAAAATGACATGATCACTCGCTCGGCGCGCGAATCCCATTTCGTGGGTGGAAAGAATGATTTTCTGTCCGCTTTTCTGTAGCTCTTCGATGAGGTCGAGAACCTCCGCTTTCATTTCCGGATCGAGTGCCGAAGTTGGCTCGTCGAGAAGGAGCCACTGCGGCTTGTTGGCAATAGCGCGAGCCAGGGCAACGCGCTGCTGTTGACCGCCGGATAACTGGCCAGGCTTTTTGCCGAGATGTTTCGTCAGACCAAAGCGCGAGAGCATCTCCTGTGCTCTGTTTTTGGCATCCTCTCGAGATGATTGATGAACCTCAACGAGCGGTAGAATGACGTTTTCTTCCGCGGTGAGATGGGGGAAGAGGTTGAAGGATTGAAAGAGAAATCCGTTTTTCTTTCTCCATTCTCGCAGTGCGGAATCGCCAACCGGTAGCTTGATTCCATTCACCATAACTTCGCCGGAGGTTGGAGATTCGAGCCCTCCAATGAGCCGCAAAAAGGTCGACTTGCCTCCGCCGGATGGGCCGATTAGTGCGAGAACCTGGACGTCGTCGCCAATCGACACGGAGACGTTGTCGATCGCTTTCGTCTCGACGTAGTGTTTTGTCAGGCTGGCAGTCTCAATGCTCATAAGCGAAACGTTTTTCGAGGGATCGACTGAGTAGCGAAATGGGAAATGTCAGAATGAAGTATCCGAAGATGAGAGGGAGATACGCTTCGAAGGTCGCGTAGGTGTTCGCGTTTACTTCCCGCGCCTGCATCGTAAACTCGTGCACGCTGATGACAAAAAGCAGCGAGGAATCTTTGACGAGATTGGCAAACTGTCCCGCGGAGGCAGGCAGGACGCGTCGAATTGCCTGGGGAATCACGACGAAGCGATAGGTCTGCGCGTCGGTGAAACCAATCGCCTTTGCCGAGAGCCACTGCGAGGAAGGGATCGACTCCACGCCGCCACGAAAAATTTCGGAAAGGTAGGCGCCGGAGAAACAGGAAAGAACAAGAAATCCGACGCCAAAGCGACTGTCCCAGCCAATGGCTGGAGCGACGAGGTAGTATCCAATCAGAATCTGCGTGAGCAGGGGAGTGCCGCGAATGATTTCGACGAAACTGCGGGATAGGATTCGCGGAACCTTCCAGGGAGAAAGTTGTCCACTCGTCAGGAGTGCTCCGATCAGGATGCTGCCGACGAGTGCGATGACAGAGATGAGAAGTGTCGTCCACCAACCGCTGATGAAATTTCCCTTGTAGGGTGCTATTGCATCCCATTGGTAATCGTGCGACGCGACGACCCAGAACACGAAGCAGAATGTCGCTCCAAGGACAACGCTCACGAATATACCGAGAAAGGTTTTCACGATCAGGCTTCGGCAGTGATTCGGTGAGTCGGTTCTGGCTTGCCGGGGCGAAAGTGTTCGAGATGAACAACTTTCATGGAAAGTCCGCTCTCACCCTCGACTTCCCACTTCAAAGCTTCCTTCGCGCTCGATTCCAAGGTGTCGGGATCGACCTCGGCCCGAATATTGAGGAGAAGAATTCCGTCTTCGATCTTTTCGTAGATCTTGTGAGAAAGCTCGGGATTGGAATCGCCACGGACGAGGTTGATCGCCGCGAGCTCGTATTCGTCTCCCATCGGATTCAAGGTCATCTTGAGATGAGCGACTTCGGCTCCGGCTTTCTCCAGGCTGGTGCGAATAGCCCCCGCAATGCGGGTGAGCAGATCGTTCGCGTCGAACTCTTCGACCTCGCGATCGGCTTCGATTTCTACCGTAGCATTGAGCCAGCCGAGGAGAGCTTCGCCTTCACCGTAGCGCTCGTAGTCGATGTCGAGAAAGCGCGAAGTATTAATCTCGGAAGCGAGGACAGCCTCGAACCATTCTTCGCACCCAGCGCCATCCCTCGCGGAAAGCTCAAATATTTTTGCCTCAGGGAATTTTGCCTGCAGGGATTCTCGCAATTGGACTTGTGCCGCTTCGTCGAGGAGGTCGAGTTTGTTCACGACAATGAACTCCGCTTCTTCCAACTGTTTCTGGTAGATGTAAGTTACGTTGTCGGAGAATTTTTTCCCATCGCCGATTCCGAGGATTTGCCCGGCACGGATCGGATCGACGAGGACGCTCAGCGGCGCCACGGTGTATTCATCGCCGTAGATTTGTTGCAAAGGCAGGCTCACCGTCGCGACGAGATCGGTGCAGCTTCCCACCGGTTCAGCGAGAAAGACGTCAGGTCGAGTGTCTTCCGTGAGAGAAACGGCAGCATCGATGAGAGAGTTGAAGCGACAGCAAAAACAGCCGCCGGAGATTTCTTCAACGGGGAAACGATTGGATCTCCCGATCGCAGAGTCGACGAGTCCGGCACCCTGATCATTCGTGATGAGCCCGACCTTTTGATCGCACTTATTTATGTGGGCTGCGAAGCGCTGAATGAGAGTGGTCTTTCCTGCGCCGAGAAAGCCACCGATCATGATGTATCGGGAAGGCATGAGAAGAACTTTCAACGTTCAAGGCTGAACTTTCAACGTTCAAAGTTCCGCATTCGCCGCGAAGCGGCGTTCAATACCCTTCCTCCTGCATCTTATTGATCAGGGTGGTCAGGTGATCATGATAGCCTTGGACATCGACGCTGGTTTCTTCCG
>Ga0181574_10000480_pt1 | contig 36849 bp, 35 predicted proteins | sample 101ome_24_FD_145600 | JGI IMG/M metagenome (GOLD analysis project Ga0181574, IMG submission 145600) | Coastal salt marsh microbial communities from the Groves Creek Marsh, Skidaway Island, Georgia - 101410AT metaG (spades assembly) | ecosystem: Environmental > Aquatic > Marine > Intertidal zone... | reverse complement strand
AGACCTGTGAAGGCCGGGACGACAACAACTCCTCCGCTGTCGTCGACGGTTGATGCAAGCGGGCCAACCTCCGGTGCAGATGCAATGATTCCCAGACCATCGCGAAGCCACTGAATGGCAGCGCCGGTCACAAAGATCGATCCCTCGAGGGCGTAGGTGGGGGTGCCGTCCCCAAGATCCCAGGCAATCGTGGTCAGCATGCCATCGGTAACTGGCGGACAGTTCGTGCCAACATTCAACAGCACAAAACTTCCTGTTCCGTACGTGTTTTTTGCCATTCCTTCCCGAAAGCAGGCTTGACCAAAGAGAGCTGCCTGTTGGTCGCCAGCCACGCCACTAATGGGAATTCCATCGGGGATGCCTGACCCAGCTGAAGTGGATCCAAAACGGCCCGATGATGGCAATACCACAGGAAGAGCGCTCACCGGCACGCCGATTGCGTTGCACAGGTCATCATCCCAGCGGTGTTCGCGGATGTTGTACAACATTGTTCGGCTTGCATTGGTTGGGTCAGTTGCATGAACTGCACCATCTGTGAGTTTCCAAATGACCCAACTATCGATGGTTCCGAGTGCGAGATCGCCGTCAATGTTGATCGATCGATCACGCAACATCCGTGCATATTTGGTTCCGCTGAAGTACGGGTCGAGGACAAGTCCTGTTCGTTCCCGAACCATTGGTAGCAGTCCATCTTGTTCGAGTCGGGCACATTCCTGCGCCGTGCGTCGATCTTGCCAAACAATCGCACGGCCGTGCGGTTGACCAGTTGAGCGTGACCACGCAACAACTGTTTCGCGTTGATTTGTGATTCCAATCGCAACGACATTGTCCCGGCCAACCCGCGAAATGACGGCATTAAGAGTTGAGACGACCGCAGCCCAAATCTCGTCGGCATCGTGTTCGACGAGCCCAGGTTCAGGAAAGAACTGAGTGAATTCGCAGTACTCAGACTCCGGTGCACGGCCGTCGACATGGACCGAGCGTGCTCGAACTCCCGTTGTTCCAGCATCAATCGCAATTACACAGTCGGCGGCGCCCATGAGATGAGAATAATCTTGTTCGAGCCTGAGGAGCTTTTTTAGCGCCGACGAGGGGTTCCGCCACCGGTTCGTTTTGTTGGAGCGGGGCGAGCCTGTTGTAGAGGTGGTTCGTTTCTAGTTTTCTGAGTTGCTCTTCGAAGCCGATCACGGCTGTAGCCAAATTTTGCGAGGACGGCGCCAAATGCCAGGTATGCCGGACCGCTCACAAAGAGGCCGGTGAATGCTCCTACTCTGCTCGATGGCTGGACCGCGATAAACACGATCGCAACCATGATGGCAACGTAAATCAGCCATTCCCTGATGAGTCGCTGCCACGGAACCGGACGACTGCTATCCCAAGCCATACGTTCGTTCTATCAGTCATGAGGCATATCCTTCGAAAAGTGCGTTTAGGTGTCCTTACCGGTGGAGGTGACTGTCCTGGTTTGAACGCGGTCATACGCGCGATCGTCCGAAAGGGAGAACGCGTTTTTGGTGATGAGATCATCGGCTTTGCCGATGCGTGGGACGGGCTGATGGAACGTCGAACCCGTCCACTCACCGTCGAAACAATGCGTGGCACTCTGCCGAGGGGCGGAACGGTGCTGGGAACGAAACGAGGAAGTCCTTTCGATAGCGCCGATGGGGTAGAGCGGGTTCGGTCGACGATGTCCGATCTGGGTATCGATGGGTTGATCGTGATCGGAGGAAACGGCTCACTCACCGTAGGTGACATGTTGTTCAGGGAGCACGGAATTCCGGTCCTTGGTGTGCCAAAGACCATCGACAATGACATCGAGGGCACTGACCTCACCTTCGGATTCAACACGGCAGTTCAGATCGCCACAGACGCGATCGACAGGTTGCATACAACAGCTGAATCTCATGACCGTGTCATGGTGGTGGAAGTTATGGGGCGCCACAGCGGATGGATTGCAACCCATGCAGGTGTCGCGGGAGGAGCAGCGGTGGTGCTGATTCCTGAACGACCCTTTGACATCGACGAAGTGTGTGAGCGTCTTGTCCGCCGTCACTCTCGTGGAAGGTTTGCGTCGATTGTGGTCGTTGCTGAGGGTGCAATTCCTATTGATGGATCACTTGCCGTCCCCGATCAGTCACACGACGACTACGGGCACGTTCGACTCGGGGGGATCGGAAGCATCGTCGCTGCAGAAATTGGCATGCGAACAGGATTCGAAACGAGACCGGTGTTACTTGGACATGTTCAGCGCGGAGGTACCCCAACTGCGTTCGACCGGTTCCTGTCAACACGCTTTGGTGTTGCCGCTGTCGATGCTGCCCACGAGCAACAGTGGGGATCAATGGTCGCACTGCGAAACAACGACATCGTCACGGTGCCGCTGGATGTTGCAGCCGGCAAGACACGGACAGTTGATCTCGATCTCGTGTCGAATGTGGCCGAAATCTTTTTTGCGTAGCCGTCGTTACGCCGCTGGCGGAAGTGATGGGAAATCTGGTTGGGCACTTTCGAACACTCCAGCGAAGTCGAAAATCCTCAATAGACCTGAAGTGGTCGTTCCGTGAGCAGTTGGCCACGGAAATCGTTCGCCAGCAACGGTGAGCTGCACTGCTTCGACACCGGCAAGTTCGACTGTTGTCAGCACTAGCTGCGCAGCGCCGTTGAGAAGTGCTTGTCCGCTGAGCTCGGTGATCTCTGTGGACACATCGACATACGCAACCGAACCAACACTTCGTGTTGACAGCACCTCAAGATCTGGCGGCAACGAACTGCTGAGTTGGGCAACGGTCTCATCTTCTGTAGGCCCAGCGAGAAGCGATTCCAAGAGTTCAGTTTGAGTCTCGCTATCTCGTCTCACCGAACGAAGCAAACGGTCATCTCCCACGGCAACGAGGTAGATCAGGCTTGATCCAGATGTATCGAATGAGACGGTATCGACGTCCAGCGGTAGCAGCCGTTCAGATACAGGAATATCTCGGGGCGAAGAATCCATGGCAATACCGCAGGCAGCAAGCAGTGGAATGAGCGCCGCAACTGCCAGACGTGGGAACGCTGTGCTCATTCGTCCTCGATCTCCTCAGCAGGGAGCTCAATGACAAATCGAGCTCCCTGTTTCCCGTCCCGTCGATCCTCGACCCACACCCGCCCGTTGTGGAGACGGATGTGTTCCGCGACTAGTGCGAGGCCCAGCCCGGAGCCATCGGTAGACGATCGTCGGCCGGCAGCAGCACCACGAGCGAAGCGCTCAAACACAAGGTGACGTTCATCCTGAGGAACGCCGGGTCCTTGATCCTCAACAACAATGTGGAGAAGTTGTTCAGTTCGTCCGGCATGGGTTGGAACCTCGAGAGAGATTTTTGCCTCAGAATCGCCGTGAACTCTCGCGTTATCGATGAGATTCGCAATGACTCGTGCCAATCGCCTGCGATCGCCCTGAATGATGAGAGAAGCAACGCGCCCCTCGCTGACGAGAAGAGTGTCGGGGGCGCTACTCACAGATATCGCTTGTTCAACAAACTGAAGTGCTCGAAGTTCGTCAAGGTTGAGTCGGACCACCCCCGCATCGAAACGCGATATCTCGAGCAGGTCTTCGACGAGCGTTCGAAAGCGGGTGATATCGCTCCGCAAAAGATCAACCGCCGCCTGCGCTCGTTCGGGCATCTCGGATCGACGACTTTCCATCACCTCGATTGATGCCTCAAGAGTCATGAGCGGTGAACGGAGTTCGTGGCTGACATCAGAGGCGAAACGGGCATCGCGCTCAAGACGTTGCTCAAGAGCTGCAGCCATGTCATTGAATGATTCTGCAAGGACTCCGAGATCGGGATCATTTTCGGGATCAAGTCTGGTGTCGAGCCGCCCCCCAGCGATCTGTTTTGCAGCCAGCGCCGCATCAACGACCGGACGCACCGCTCGACGAGCAGCGAATGCACCCGCAATCACGCTGAGGGTCAAGGTCAAGCCCCCAGCAATGTAGAGCGACAATCGCACGCTTGAAAGCGCTGAATCGACCTCTTGGAGACTAAAAAATTCGAAAAATGCCCCGCCGTTGGCAATCGGCCAGCCGACCACAATGTGGGGCGTGCCCGCTACCTCTGTCACCATGCGAGCGGGAACCGCATCTTCGATGACCCGATCAACCAGCAGTTGAGGAAGTGTCGATGGTTCGTACTGAGTCCCGCTCATCTGCCATTCGTTGGCGTACCACACCAGCGCAGTATCGACTCCGAATGCTGTGAGGGCATCGATTGCTGGTTGTGCGGTGGCTGCTGGTCCTCGAAGGGAGGTCTGCACAATTTGAGCATTCCGCTTAGTTGTATCAATGCTTGACTGATCGCGTTGTTGGACCACGTTCGAACTGGCGAGTCCGTAAGTGGTCACAGCGAGCAACACAGCCATGAATAATGCACCTGCTGCGAATGTTGCGAGAATTCGTCGGCGAAGGCTCCATCGGGTGCGACGTCGAGGGGTCTGTTGTTCCGCTGACGTCTCTTCGGTCGGAGTATCGGTGAGAGTCACGTCTGGAGTCGATACCCGAGTCCGCGAACAGTGACGACGTGGCGAGGATTCGCTGGGTCAACTTCCACTTTTGTTCGCAGTCGCCTGATGTGAACATCAACGAGCCGTCCATCGCCGAAATAGTCATATCCCCACACCTTGTCGAGGAGCGCTTCTCGGCTAAAGACTTTGCCTGGGTTGTCAGCGAGTTCGCAGAGCAATCTGAATTCAGTCTTAGTGAGGTGAACCTCTTGCCCTCCACGAGCGACTTTTCCTTCGTCAGGAATAATTTCTAGGTCGCCAAGCGTGATTCGGGCATGAGGAGTCGACGACGGTCGGGTGCGGCGTAACAGGGCCCTGATTCGAGCCGAGAGTTCTTTTGGAGCGAATGGTTTAGTGAGGTAGTCATCTGCTCCAGCTTCAAGACCGGCAACGATGTCGTGCGTGTCGTTTCGGGCCGTCACCATGACAACCGGGACATCGCTGAGGCGGCGAATCGTACGGCACAATTCGAACCCATCGATACCAGGCAACATGATGTCGATGAGGACCACATCTGCGGGTTGGCGCTGGAAAATCTCGATAGCGTCCTCGCCGCTTTCCGCCTCGTCAACGGTCCAGCCCTCATCTTCAAGCGCGAGTTTTACCGCTTGCCGAATGCGTTCATCATCTTCGACACTCAGAATGCGAGTTCCCACACCCTGTATTGTGCCGTAATTCAGTCGTAACGCGTGCACACGGAGCACGGAAGCCGTTTAGCCTGCGGAAATAGCGGACCGTAGCGATTCAAAGATGGGTGAAGCTGAGGCCACGACGGTGATGTTGGTCGTAGCGCTGTCTGGTGTGAATTCGACCTTGGCGCCAGCCTCTCTCGCAATGAGCACGCCAGCCGCTATATCCCAAATGGAGAGCCCGTGTTCGTAGTACGCATCAACTGTGCCGGCGGCAACACAGCAGAGGTCGTAGGCGGCAGACCCTGACCGTCGGATGTCACGAATTTGCGGAAGGAGGTTGGCGACGAGGGCGCCTTGCTGGGATCGGCGCTGAGAGTCGTATGCAAATCCGGTTGCGACAAGAGCGGTGTGAAGTGATGTGCTCTGAGACGAAGTGAGGTTGTTGCCATTCAGCGAGGCGCCCTTGCCCAATGCGGCTGAATAGGTTTCTCGTAGCGCAGGAAGATGAACCGCTCCTGCCAGGATGGTGTCGCCTCGAGTGACAGCGATCGAGCATCCCCACGCAGGCAGGCCGAACACAAAATTAGTTGTTCCATCAATTGGATCAACAATCCAAGTGAGGCCACTCGTGTTCGGAACGTCGACGCCCTCTTCGCCGACAACACCGTCTCGAGGCCGTTCAGATAAAAGGCGTTCCCGGATGTAGTTCTCCGCAGCCCGGTCGAACTCGGTGACGAGGTCTGTGACCGATGACTTCGTTTCGGCTTCCAGTCGAACCGGCTGTGCGCGACCATCTGCTGCTCGAGAGGCGGCTGAGACTGCAAGGTCGGTGCAAAGGGTACGGAGGTCGTTTACGTCAGCGGGGTCACTGTGATCGCCGAGGTCAGTTTGGTGCATGTCCGGCGCGCTCACGGTCACGGATTTCGTTCCACTCGCCCATTGCGCGAAGTGCGAGTACGGCCATCACTGCACTTCCAAGTGCTCCAGCGACCGCCCCAATCAGCAGAAATGACCCCGACCGCAGCGAGCAGTCATCAGAACAGTTGTACCTTCCGAGCGCGTATCCGAGTAGTCCTCCAAGCCCACCAACAACAACAACCATCGCAAAAGCGATTGCTCGGGCAACCTGCGGCGGGAGCGCTGAAAGCTGTCGGGGGTGTGGTGCCTGCGGGCTCGTGGTCGACACGCTATTTACCGTATCGCCCGGCTGACATTCGTGTGTAGCCCATCGATGCGATAATTGGGTGATCGATATGAGAGGTTCTCCCGACTCTGAACGCCCCATGCGTTCAATTCTTCACATTGATATGAATGCCTTTTTCGTGTCAGTTGAACTTCTCGATCGGCCCGACCTTGTTGGCCTGCCGGTTGTGGTGGGGGCAAGCTCCAACCGAGGGGTTGTCGCAGCCGCATCGTATGAGGCCCGAAGATTCGGTGTCCGGTCGGCGATGTCGGGTGCAGAGGCGAAGCGTCGATGTCCTGAATTGGTTGCCCTCCCTCCAGATCATCGCAAGTACAGCGCTATGAGTGCCCGCGTGAGAGACATCTTCGATCAACACACAGATCTCGTCGAACCTTTAGCACTCGACGAAGCCTTTCTCGATGTATCGCTGCCAGCCCCCACTCTTGATCGTGCAGCGGAGTTAGCCCGTCACATTCGTCAGCAAATTGTTGATGATCTAGGTCTTGGTAGCTCGGTTGGTGTTGCTACGAACAAGTTCATCGCAAAGTTGGCATCAGTCGATGCGAAACCTGTTGCATCGTCCAATGGGGTTGAACCTGGTCCCGGGGTTGTTGTCGTCGCTGCGGGAGATGAGTTTGATTACGTTCAACGACTGGAAGTGGGACGCCTCTGGGGTGTCGGACCGAAATCTCGTGAAAAACTGAGCAAAGTCGGTATCCGAACTGTTTCAGATGTGACAAAGATGCCTCGAGAGGTCCTTCGAGCCCAGGTTGGCGAAGCACTGACGCATCAGCTCATTGAGTTGGCGAATGGTCGGGACAATCGCCCAGTGGTACCCGACCGAGAAGCAAAGTCAATTGGGCATGAGGAGACGTTTGGGGTTGACCTCTCCGACGCTGATGTGCTTCATGGAGAACTCATTCGAATGATCGACATCGTGGCTGGGCGTGTTCGTTCAGGTGTGGGTGGTGCCCGAACCTGGACGATCAAGGTTCGGCGCAATGACTTCACGACGGTCACGCGATCGCGGACATGGGATCAGCCAGTTGCTTCTACCTCAGAGATTGTCCCTGCTCTTGATGTTCTGCTTGCGAGTGCTGTTGCTGGTCACCCGGTGAGGTTGCTCGGTGTGAGTGCGTCGGGATTTGGGGCCCCCAGTGAACAACTCGACCTGTTCTCTGACGCGGGTGTTGAACGCGGTCGTCGTGACAAGGCCGTCGATAAAGTGAGGGAACGATTTGGAGGTGACGCAATACGTCTTGCAGGGTCAATGAAATCCACCGATCGTGATTTTCCTCCGAGTAGGCGTTGAGTCATGGCTCAATGCGTGCGAGACTATGTAGAACGTCATCAACTAATGACTGAAATGAGACCTGATGCCACTTTCTGAAGACGAACAGCGTATTTTGCGTCAAATCGAGCAAGAACTCGAGCAAGATCCGTCGTTCTCTGAGCGAGGTGTTGCGTTGTCTCGACGTCGGCTCGTGATGTCGATTCTTGGGGCATCAATCGGAATAGTCGCAACGGTGCTCTCGCTGGCGGTGAGTTTCATTCTGGCGTTCGTCATTTTTGTTGGTGTGGTTGTGCTCGGCGTGATTGCGGCAAACGAAATCGCAGTCTTGGGTCGCGAGCAATTGAGTAGCGCGTCGATGTCATCGTGGGCTGCAGCTGCTCGGGCACGCCGGCAAGGCTGACCTTCAGTGACTACCGAGGTGTCGTCGACAGATTCTGTCGACGTTCGAATGGTGATCGACCTCGGCGAACGGCATTTAGCGGTTGGCATGATCGACGCAGACGGAAATGTTGGGGTTCGTGACAGAGTCGTCACGCCTCCGAAAGACCGTGATCTCGCGCTAACCCGCCTTATTCACAGAGTGCTTGCTGCGACCCCGGCCGAGCAGCAGCCTGTGCTGTGTGCAGTAACCGGTCCAGGGCCAGTCGATGAACAAGTCGGGGGTTTCGCACCACTCGGCAATAACGACTGGAACGGTTTGCCCGTGCGGGATGCAATCTCAGACGCCGTCGGTTGTCCTGTGATTCTGGAGAGCACGGGAAGGGGATATGCGCTTGCCGCATGCGATGGTGGTTCAGTTATCGGTGTGCACCTAGGCGACGACGTCGATGGAGGAATTGTCGTCGATGGACGATTGCTGTCAGGTGAGCGCGGTTCTGTCGGCGAATTTGCTCACCTTGCTTTTGAGGTTGACGGACGGCCCTGCCTTTGCGGAAATGCCGGATGCCTCGATGCGTATGCCAGTGTCCGCGGTATCGAGGCGTCGACTGGTCGAGGGCTTGTTTCGACCCCAGCGTCATTGATTGCGCAATCCGGAATGATGGTGGCGCGGGCATGCGCCTCACTGGCTGCGATGATGGACATTCACCGAATACGAATTGGTGGAGTCGTTGTCGAAGCCTTTCGGCAAGCATTTATCGAGTCGATCCATCAGGAACTTTCCGAACGTACACGGTTGACTCATCTCTCTGGCCTCGACGTGGCGGTGGCACAGTTCCATGTATTGGCTGGTGCATCGGCGGTGGCGCTTGCTGCAGGAACCGTCGAAGCCCCATCGAGCTAGTCGCGTTGCCGCTCCGCTACAACGCAAGGCTGTGCAATCGCTACGATTCTGCTCATGCTTCCTGTGTATGACGTTGATGCCGATGCCTACCGCGCGAAGGTGAAATCCTTCCTCGCTGACAAATTGCCGAGTGGCTTCCGTGGAATCGGAACTCTTGAGGGCGACGAAGTTACCGAGTTTGTGACTGATTGGCGAAAGACCCTTTATGAATCCGGGTATCTCGCGCCAGGTTGGCCTCAGAAATACGGTGGGGCAGGACTCTCTGCGCTCGAGCAGGTAATCCTTGCTGAGGAGTTCGCTCTGGCCGGTGTTCCGACTGGCGGACCGAACGACACCTTTGGCATCCAGATGCTCGGTAACACCCTCCTCATCATGGGCAGTGAGGAGCAACGCGAGTATTACCTTCCTCGAGTGCTCTCAGGTGAAGACACCTGGTGTCAGGGTTACTCGGAGCCAAACGCCGGATCAGATCTCGGAAATGTTGGGTTGAAGGCCCAACTCGATGGTGATCAATGGGTGCTGAATGGACAGAAAATCTGGACCTCAGCAGGACACTTGGCTGATCACATCTTCACCCTCGCCCGCACCGATCCAGATGCTCCAAAGCACAAGGGCATTTCATTCCTCCTTGTGGACATGCGTCAACCCGGCGTGGAAGTCCGTCCGATCAAGATGCTCAACGGAGATTCCGAATTCAATGAAGTGTTCTACACCGATGCAGTGTGCCCGAAGGACAATGTTGTTGGCGGAGTAAACAACGGGTGGGCAGTTGCGATGACACTTCTCGGGTTTGAGCGAGGCGAGTCGGCGGCAACGATGCCCATTCGCTTCCAAGCTGAGATTGATCGCTTGCTGATGCTTGCTGCAGAGCGTGGTTTGACGAAAGATCCCGTCATTCGTCAAGAGCTCATGAATGCCTACGGCAAGGTGCAGATCATGCGCTACAACGGCATGCGGGTACTCACTCAGTTCTTGAAGGGTCATCACCCTGGTCCTGATGCGGCGATCTCGAAGTTGTATTGGAGCGAGTATCACCTCACCGTGACAGAGCTCTCAACGAAGATTCTCGGGGCAGAGGCGATGACCCCAGATGGTCGGCGTCCTTCCTCGTCATTCCAAACCGATGACACTGGGGCTCCGAACTCATCCGCATCTTGGGTGGGAACATTCCTGTCTGCTCGTGCGGGCACGATTTACGCTGGTTCGTCGCAGGTTCAGCGAAATATTATTGGAGAGATGGTGCTTGGCCTGCCGAAGGAGCCCCGCCCAGCGTGAGTGGTTCGATAGCGAGAACGAGGTTCGTGCTCGCAGTCGTAATTGCAGTTGGCCGACGGCCAGCATTGTGGGTCATTGCCTTCCGTCAGATGCTGCTGCTCGCTCCTCGAGGGTGGTTCCGTCGTTTCCCGTTTCTTCCGCTTCCGGCCCCGGACTATCTCGAATTTCGGGTCGTAACGCAGTACGGGTCAGGCGATCACCCTCCTCGGCCACAAGATGTGGTGGAATATTTGGCGTGGTGTGGTCAGATGCGTCGAATAGCAGGCGAATGATTCGTCGGAACGTCAAGGCGTAGGCGATGAGAAACGTGCTCGTACTGAATGCAAGTTTCGAGCCGTTAAGCGTTGTGTCTGCACGACGTGCGACATGTTTAGTTCTGGCCGAAAAAGCCGAAATCATTGAGTCTGGTGAAGAGATGGTGAGATCGCCTTCGGTGGCACTTGAGATGCCACTCGTTGTGAGACTGCGATACATGGTGAAAGCGCCTCGACAACGTCGAGCTGTGTTGTCACGGCGAGCGGTCTTTGCTCGTGATGATGATGAGTGTCAGTACTGCGGAGGTCATGCCGACTCAATTGATCACGTCATCCCGAGGTCGCGCGGTGGATCACACAGCTGGGAAAATCTCGTTGCGGCGTGCAAGCCATGCAACCTGGCCAAGCGTGATCGCACTCCCGAGGAGGCCGGAATGTTTTTGAAGCGTCCATCGGTTGCGCCGAAGTCGCCGGCCTGGGTGGTTGTAGGAGTCTCTCGTATGCCTTCAGCGTGGCGGGCGTACCTTCCGGTTGCGAGTTGAAGACGGAGTCGCTGCTCCGACGGGCACCTGCTGGAGAACTACATGCAGCTGCACCGATTTGGCGAGACGGCGTTCGTGTCGTGCACTGTGTTCCTTCGGCAAGAGCCCTTGTGCTTGGCTCTCGGCAGTCTGGCGAGATTCTCGATCAGCGTTCGGTTGATGAGCGTGGGCTTGAGGTGGTCCGGCGTCGCTCCGGCGGAGGAGCGGTGCTCGTAGACCCGGAAGATTCATTGTGGATCGATATCGAAGTGGGTGTTGAAGATCCTCGATACCTCGCTGAGCCGATGGCAATGATGGCGGCAGTGGGGAAGTGGTGGATGGCGGCGTTGCAGGCACTCGAATGTTGCCCTTCTGACATCTGGCAATTCGAAGGCGCAATGGAGTGCGATGCGGGGGGTGACCTCTTGTGTTTTGCCGGTCGGGCGCACGGAGAGCTGTTGGCAGGTCATTCGAAGCTCGTTGGGTTGAGCCAACGTAGAACTCGCGATGGTGCTCGTGTTCAGGGTCAGCTTCATTTTGAGGATCCGACCGACCTGTTGCTCGGTGCGCTGGCGGAACCACCTGCTTCCACAGTTCGAAGGCCAGCGTTGATTGAGTCTCGTTGCCGAAACATCGTCGCGTCTGAGCTGCATGTTGCTCTGGTGACTGCGGTTCGCTGAACCTCTTGCGCCCTGCAAGTTGCTGCAGGGTGTTGCATCTGTTTTGACGACGAGGGTGTTGATTTCTGTCGGTTCTTTAACTGACAGAAATTCCTTCTACTGACGCACGTCGTTCTGACGCATGACATCAATCGCCGAACACCTGTTGGAACACCTTGCGGGACGCACTGGAGAGTTTTGGTGTGAAATGGTTGATATTGGTGTGAATAGGTGAAATACTTATGACGCTCGTGAGAGACCGCAACTCATGAGCCGAGGCGGAGCGGAACGAAAGGGAGGGGAAGATGTTTGTCGGCGTATACGACCGCAGCATCGACGACAACGGTCGTCTTGGCCTTCCTGCTCCATTCCGCGCCGAACTCGGTGACCGTTGTTACGCAACCCTGGATCCACAGGGATGTATCTCCCTCCGGACGGTCGCCGTATTCGAAGCTGAAGCCAATGACGTCATCGAGGCGGTGAAGTCAGGCACTGCGACTCCAACCCAACGACGATTTGTTGCCACCCAGACGGTCTCAGTCTCGGTTGACAAACAAGGCCGACTCACACTCGATGAAAAGGCAAGAGAATTCGCCGGCCTCAACGGTGGCGAGCAGGTCATGGTCGTAGGGAACCTCAACTCAATTGAAGTGTGGAGACCCTCTCGTTACGAGACAATCGAGGCAGAGGACTTGCACGAGGCGAACCCACGGGTGTGGCAGGACTGATGACAGTGGCTGACGCAGACCGTGCAACCTTCTCCCACGATCCAGTGATGCGAGAAGAGATCGTTGGTGTTTTCGCCGATGTTCCACCTGGCACCATCCTCGATGCCACCCTCGGTGGTGGCGGGCATTCTGAGGCGCTCCTTGATTCACGTGATGACCTCGACATCATTGGTCTCGATCGCGACCCCGATGCGATAGAGGCCGCTACCGGACGCCTAGAGCGATTTGGAACCCGGTTCCGCACGACGATGCGTCGATACGACGATGTTGATGGCGGGCTGGCTGAGCATGGCGTCGAGCGGTTGAGCGGCGCCCTATTTGATCTCGGAGTGTCGTCATACCAGCTTGATGAAGGCAGCCGAGGATTCAGTTATCGCCACGAAGGTCCTCTCGATATGCGGATGGGTCCCGATGCCTCGTGGACCGCAGACGATGTGGTGAACGGATACGACGTTCGCAGGCTGGCCGATGTCATTCAGCGATATGGCGAAGAAAGATTTGCTTCGCGTATTGCCACTGCAATTGTTGCCGCCCGTCCTATCGAAACAACAAATCAGTTGGCTGAAGTGATCGTTGCAGCTATTCCTGCCCCAGCGCGACGTACGGGCGGCCATCCAGCAAAGCGGACTTTTCAGGCGATACGGATCGAAGTCAATGGCGAGCTCGAAGCTCTCCCTCTCGCAATTGACGCCGCAATCGATCGTGTCGTGCCTGGCGGGCGAGTGGCGGTGCTCTCGTACCACTCTGGAGAGGATCGCATCGTGAAACAGCGAATGATCGCTGCATCCGATCGTTGCGAGTGTCCACCAGAATTGCCTTGCATCTGTGGTGCTATTCAGACCGTTCGTATCGTCCGGAAAGTTGCTAAGAAGCCGTCCGCCTCGGAGATGGAGCGCAATCGGCGGTCAACCTCTGCACGTCTGCGCGTTGTCGAGCGAATCGCGGAGGAATCCTGATGGCAATTGCGCTGCGGAAACCAGCAAGTCGGTCAATAACACAGCTACCTTCTGCGCTTCGCGTCGTCGAACTTCGTCGCCGCACAACTCGCCTAGTTGTGTTCACCGCCACCGTGATTGCGGTCGGTCTTGGAATGCTTGCAGTGATCCATACCCAAATCGCATCGCGTCAAACCGTTATTGACCAACTCGACCGAGCCATCGCCGAGCAGAACGATCGCTTCGACACCCTTCGCGCAGTTCGCGCAGAATTGCGAGCCCCAGTGCGTCTCGACCAGCGCGCACGCGAACTGGGAATGGCTCCGGCTGTCGACAGCAGTTTCCTTTCGGTTGATCCCCTCGTGCTCGCAATGGCGATGGCCGCAACTAGCGGTGGAGACAGCATTGCTGACGTTCCTGATTATTTAGGCCCTCTGGATCAATTTCGAATGGTCAAGATTATGAATGGGATGGACTAATGAGTCGTCGCGAGATTCCACAGCGCTCAGCGCGACGCTCTGCTCCGTCAGTTCAACAGCGAACCCGCTCAACATCTCCTCAGGCTCGAACAGGACGGGCAAAAGGTCGAAATTCAACCTCGCAGTCGTCGTCACGGTCTCGGGGGTCAGCAACAGAGCGGGCAACAGCATCTCGATCGGCGTCTCCGCAACGCAAACTTCGCGTCATTTCGGCAAAGCCGACAGCAGGCCGTTTTAAAATTGGTAATCAGCGCCGGCGCATTCAGATTGTTGTCGCGTTCGTCTTGGTGATGTTGATCGTTGTTACGGCAAAAGTCGTCGGGTTGCAGACGGCTGGCGGTGACTCGATGCGTGCCGAGGCGACGAACCAGTGGACTCGCACGACGACTGTCGTTGCGGATCGTGGAACGATCTTTGATCGCAACGGAGAGGAACTCGCAGTCTCAATTCCTGCTGCAACGATCAGCATTAACCCCAAACTCATCGACAATGAGGAAGCGACCCTCAACATGCTTGCAACGATGCTGAGCTTAGATGTTGATGAACAGCAGCGGTTGTACGACGAGATGATTCTCAAAGACAAGGGGTTCGTCTACGTTCGTCGGCAGGTTGATGCTGATTTAGGGGATCAAATTGCTGCGTTGAAGTTGTCCGGCGTGAATGTCGACTCTGAGCCGACTCGGTTGCTTCCCGGCGGTGACACCGGACGGTCTGTCATCGGTCGAACTGACATTGACGGCGTAGGGACAGCAGGTCTTGAAAAGCAGTATGACGACATTTTGTCTGGTCAGAACGGAAGCGTGACCCGTCAGGTTGCCCCCGGTGGAAGATCAATTGCAGGTACTGAAGATGCGATTGATGGGGCGGTGCCCGGTGACGATTTGATTCTCACAATTGACCGGTCGATTCAATTTACTTGTGAGCAAGCCTTGCTCGAGCGGGTCGGAAACACTGGCTCTAAGGCCGGCACCTGCATCGTGATGGATGCAGACTCGGGCGAGTTGTACGCCATGGCATCGGTGAAACGAGATGTCGATACGAACGAGGTGCTCATTACTTCGGGCAACCACGCAGCGGTCGATTCTTATGAACCTGGGTCAGTTGCCAAGGTCATCACGATTGCTGCCGGACTTGAAACAGGAGTGGTCGGACCAGACACGGTGTTTGAAGCGGTTCCTTGGCGGAAGCAGTACGGTGACGACCTGCTTCGCGACTCTCACGAGCACCCCGATGAGGACATGACGGTGCGCCAAATTCTGGTTGAGTCGTCGAATATCGGCACGATCATGGTCCAAGAAGAGGTGCAGCTTCGTCGCCACTGGGACTTCATGCGGAAGTTTGGGCTCGGAGAACCAACCGCTCTTGACTTCCCGGGCGAGTCAGCAGGCATTTTCAAAGACTGGAATGAGCTGTACGGCTCAGAGAAGTACACGGTGTCGTACGGTCAGGGCCTTGCGAGCACGCCGATCCAGTTGATTTCTGCAGTGAACGCAATCGCAAATGATGGGTTGTATGTCGCTCCGAAGTTGGTTCGCGGTTTTGTAGGTGACGATGGAGAGATTGTTCCGACCGCTCCATCAGCAACTCACGAGGTGGTCTCGACAAACACTGCACTGGTGATGCAGTCGTTGATGACCGACGTCGTGTGTTCAGGTACCGCAACTCGTGCTCAGGTGTCGTCGTTTAATGTCGCAGGAAAGACAGGAACCGGCCTGAAGGCCCAACCAAATGGTGGGTACGAGGACGAATTCGGCGTTCGCTCGTACTACGCAAGTTTCGTTGGGTTTTTCCCTGCTGAAGACCCTCAAATCACGGTGTTGATCAGCATTGACGAACCACCGGCAGGAACCATCAACCGCTTTGGTGGAACCGCAGCAGCACCCGTGTTTGCGCGACTCGTCCCGACCATTGCCCATGAGTTGGGGATTCAGCCACCCTCTAACGGCACGACCTGCGCAGAGTGAGATTGTGATGGGGCACCGTAACACGCTCACATTGGATGAAGCCCTTGTTCGCGACCTCTCCTTAGCGACGACGAGCGATGTGCGGCTCGTTCCTGAGGGTGCCTCAGTTGAAGTGACCTCTGTCGTGATGGACTCACGCCGGGTTGTCGAGGGCTCGTTATTCGCGTGCATCTCGGGTGAGCACTTCGATGGTCACGCCTTTGCCGAAGAGGCTCTAAAGAGCGGATCAGTTGCACTGCTTGTCGACCACGAAGTTGATGTTGCCGTTCCACAACTGGTTGTCGACGATGTTCGATCGGTGCTTGGAGAGATTGCGGCGATCATTGCGGGCCGGCCGTCAGCGGAGATCGATGTCATCGGGATTACCGGCACCAACGGCAAGACCACCGTCGCCCAGCTACTTGCGGCCGTTTTTTCGGAGGCGGGCCGGACCTCGGCGGTAATTGGAACCCTTGAAGGTGACATGACAACTCCCGAGGCTCCTCGCTTGCAGAGAAAGTTGCGTGAGCTTGCTGACGAGGGAGTGTCGGTTGTCGCAATGGAAGTTTCGTCGCACTCCCTCGTGCAACAACGCGTCCGTGGCACGACGTTTGCAGCAGGAATTTTCACGAACCTCGGTCACGATCACCTCGACGTGCATGGCACTCAGGAGGAATATTTCCGCGCAAAGTCGTTGCTGTTCACCTCCTATGGGGTGGGGCGGATGATGGTGAATGCTGACGACGTCCACGGACGCCTCCTTGGCGATCTTGCAGCAGACGATCAAGAGGTGGCTCAGTATTCGATGTCTCAGGTGGAGTCGCTTGACCTTTCGTTGGAAGGATCGACCTTCGTTGTCGACGGAACCTCTTTCAGTCTTGCGTTGCCGGGACGACCCAATATTGAGAACGCACTTGCTGTTATCTCGTGTGCTCGGGCATTCGGAATTGATGATGACATCATCGCTCGTGGGTTGGCATCGGTTGAGCAGGTGCCAGGACGTATGCAACGTATTTCTGGGAACGGCTACGACGTCATCGTCGACTTTGCACATACTCCCGAGGCACTGGAGGCGTTGCTAGATACATGTCGCGAGTTGGCAGCAGGACGACGTCTGATTGTGGTCTTCGGATGTGGCGGCGGTCGGGACCGCCGTAAGCGTCCCGAAATGGCAGCAATAGCCGGAACTCATGCCGATGTTGTTGTGGTGACCTCTGATAATCCCCGTCACGAAGATCCCAGCGCAATCATTGAAGAGGTTTGCGCTGGTTTTGGCGAAACCACGACAGCACGGTGGAGTTGCGAGGTGGATCGCTCCGAGGCGATCGCCCGAGCAGTGCTTGCTGCAGAACATGGTGACGTGATCGTCGTCGCCGGCAAGGGCCATGAGCGCTACCAAGAAATTGGATCCTGCAAGGCAGACTTTGATGACGTCGAACACGTTCGCGCAGCGATGGAGGCAAAACGATGATTGCGATCATGCTTGCCGGAGCGACAGCTGCATTGTGTTCACTACTCGGAACACGGTTTCTCATCCGCTGGTTTTCTGCACGTGGCCAGGGACAGCCGATCCTTGGGAAAGAGGATCATGGTCCTGAACACCACATGGGCAAGCAGGGGACCCCGACGATGGGTGGCATTGCCATTGTTGTTTCAGCGCTTGTCGGGTGGCTAATTGCACATACACGAGACATTGCGTTCTCTGATCAGGCAATGATCGTCTGGGTCGGAATTCTCGGAATGTCATTCATGGGTTTTCTCGACGACTGGATCAAGGTTCGGAAGCGCCACAATCGCGGAATTTTCTGGAAGCAGAAGAACTACATCACGATGCTGATGAGTTTTGGTATTGCATGGTGGCTTGTTGCGGCTACAGGTATCGAAGAATCGATCTCGATTACCCGAGCTGGAGACCTTGGCTTCGAGGTGCCGCAGGTGGTGTGGATCCTTTGGGCGGGTCTCATTATTTGGGCAACAACAAACGCGGTGAACGTCACCGATGGACTCGATGGGCTTGCTGGAGGGTCAGCCCTGATGGGGTTCGGAGCGTTCATGATTATCTCGTATTGGACATTCCGAAACCCAGAGATCTACAGCGTTGTGAACCCATTGGACATGGGCGTCTTGGCGGCATCATTCGCAGGAGCGTGCCTAGGTTTTCTTTGGTGGAACGCTGCTCCAGCCCGAATCTTCATGGGTGATGTTGGTGCGCTTGCGATCGGTGCAGCGCTCGCATCGCTGGCGTTGACGATGAACACTCATCTTCTTCTCATTTTGATCTGCGGAATCAACGTGGTTGAAGCAGGATCAGTCGCGATTCAGATGGGAGTGTTCAAGCTGTCAGGCCGTAAGCGTCGGCTCTTCAAGATGTCGCCGATTCACCATCATTTTGAACTCAGTGGTTGGCCCGAGACGACCGTCATCATTCGTTTCTGGCTGTTGTCCGCTGTATTCGTCGCCCTTGCTCTTGCCATCTTTATCGGTGACTTCACTGCGGTGGTTGGCGGCTGATATGCGGTCCCTAGTGCATGGCTTCGGTATTGCAGGCGAATCAACCGCACGGGCGTTGCGTCGCCATGGGCATGATGTGGTTGTTACCGATGACGTCATTGACCGGGTCAAGGAACAGAGGGCGAGCGTTAATGGGTTTTCTCTGGGGGCGTTGCCGGATGGCGAATCACTCGACTCATTTGTAGGCGGATTCGATCTCATCGCTCCGGCTCCCGGGGTTCCGGAGCACCATCATCTCATCACATCTGCTCAGCGAGCAGGTGTGACGATTGCGAGCGAAATTGAAATCGCTTACGCCGCTGAACAGCAACGAGATGTCGGGCCTCGTCCGATACTTGCGATCACTGGAACAGACGGGAAAACGACCACCTGCGAACTCGCTGTCACCATGTTGGCTGCGGGTGGAGTTCGGTCTCTTGCGGTCGGCAACACAGATACGCCACTTATCGATGCACTCGAACTTGACCTTGATGCGTATGTGGTTGAGTGCACAAGCTTTCGGTTGGCTTGGACAGAGAACTTCCGTGCAGATGCTGCTGTCTGGCTCAACCTTGCGCCAGATCACCTCAATTGGCACCGTGACATGGCCTCTTATGAGTCCGCAAAGGCAAAAATCTTCTCGCAGCAGGTTGAAAGCGATATTTCGATCGGAAGCTCTCGCGACTCCACCGTGTTGTCGCATCTTCGAGGTTCTGCGGGCCGCCAAGTGACCTTTGGCTTCGACGGCGATTACTTCGTTGACAATGGGGTGCTGATGTCGCCGAGCGGGCCAATTATCGCTGCATCGGAAATGACTCGATCGCTTCCACACGATGTAACGAATGCGCTAGCTGCCGCAGCGCTTGTGTTGGAGAGTGGCCTTGTTGGCGTCGAGGCTGTTGCGTCGGCTCTGCGTTCATTTGAAGCACCTCCTCATCGACTCCAGTTTGTGGGAGAAGTCGATGGCGTTCGTTGGTTCAACGATTCGAAGGCGACCACTCCGCACGCAGCCTCAGCGGCTATTCGGGCGTTCCCCACGTCTGTTCTTATCGCTGGTGGGCGAAACAAAGACCTTGATTTGGCGCCGATGGCTGAGGCGGGTTCGTCGCTCCGTGCTGTGGTGGCGATCGGAGAGGCAGCCGCCGAAATTTCGGAAGCATTCGGTGGCGCTGTTGAAGTGGTGACAGCGGGTTCGATGGAGACTGCCGTCGACCTCGCTGCTCGGCTAGCAGCAGGGCGTGGCGAGGTCGTGCTATCGCCGGGATGCGCAAGTTTTGATTGGTACCCCTCAGGGGGCTACCCGGCTCGAGGGGATCATTTCATCCGCTTGGTGAAAGAACGAATGCAACAAGGGATTTCCGAAATCTTGGGAGGGACACAGTGACACTTGCGATCAAACATGGTGGCAACATCGAGGACCGCCGAAGGCAAGCCCTTGCGGCCTCGAAGCGCAAGCGAGAGAGCGGTGCTGGTGGTAAACGTCACGAGCGTCACGACCGGCTATCGCTTCGTGAGGCACTGCAACGTGACCGAGCAGTAGAAGCCTCAAGAACGTATTTTTCAATCATCGCTGTGGTCGCAATCATGGTGCTGCTTGGACTCGTGATGCTGCTGTCAGCCTCTGGCCCGTTGCGAGCAGCCGGTGATGGTTCGCCTTACTCAATGGTCATCAGGCAGTCGGTGTTCGCGGTTGCTGGTCTAGGGCTCATGTCGGTTGTCATTCGGGTTCGCTATCAGTTGTTTCGTCGTCTCATCACATTGATTTGGGCGGTCGGACTTGGGATGATGGCTCTTCCGTTTGTTCCGGGGTGGAGTCACACGGTGAATGACGCAAATTCGTGGGTGTCGGTCGGCGGTATGACCTTCCAGCCATCGGAGATCTTCAAGTTGTCTGTCATCCTCGGCGTCGCTGACATTCTCACCCGCCGTAAGGATGTCTTGAACGACTGGCGTCGAACGATCATCCCGATTGGGGCTGTCACGAGTGCCGCGTTCATCTTGAGCCTGATTCAGGGAGACTTTGGCTCTGCGGTCGTGTTGGTCCTTATCGTGATGGCGATGTCGTTCATTGCTGGGATTCCATGGATGCACATCGGCAGCGTGGTGAGCGTCGGGGCATTTCTCGGTGCGATCATGGTGTTTGCGTCGCCTCGTCGGTTTGGGCGAATCACGGCATTCTTCGACATCGAAGGCAATAAGGAGCATTACGCCTATCAGGTGTGGCAGGGAATGTTGAGCATCGCAAATGGTGGCCTCACGGGCTCAGGTATTGGTGGAAGTCGATCGAAACTCGGGTACCTACCGCTTGCGCATAGCGACTTTATTTTCGCAATCATCGCCGATGAACTTGGGTTGTTCGGGGTAGTGACGGTTCTCGGTGGCTTCACCCTGCTGACGATCCTCGGTATGCAGACTGCGTTGCGGGCACCTGATCGTTTTGGAATGCTCGTAGCAGCCGGCGTGACTTCCTGGATTGCTATTCAGGCAATCGTCAACGTCGGGGGAGTTGCGGGAGTGTTGCCCGTTACCGGGTTGACGCTTCCCTTTTTCTCGCATGGTGGAACATCGTTGATGTCATGTCTGGTTGGTGTTGGCCTGCTCCTTAACATTTCTCGCCAGCCCGTAAAGTCCAAGACGTGACGCAGTCCCAGCCATTCACCTCGAGCATTGTTGTTGCTGGAGGGGGTACGGCTGGACATGTCTTTCCTGCGATAGCGGTGATGCAGGGCCTTGTTGATGCCGGAGTTGATCCGGCACAACTGAAATATGTTGGGGCGCAGCGAGGTATTGAGACTGAGCTTGTTCCAGAAAGCGGTTTCTCTGGGACATTCTTTTCGGTCAGTGGAATCGGCCGAAAGTTCTCGTTGCAGACTCCGACGTTTATCGCCCGCCAAATCGCTGCGGCAATTCGATCGATTTTGCTGTTTCGTCAGTGGAAGGTTGGAGTCGTGGTGTCGGTTGGCGGCTACGCAAGCCTTCCGCCTGTCCTTGCAGCGATCGTGCTGCGACGACCAATTGTTGTGATCAGTTACGACCGGACTCCGGGACGGGCGAGTCGTCTTGCGGCTCGCTGGGCGTCATCGTCAGCAGTCGCCTTTGAAGGTTCTCCGCTGCCCAATGCAGTTGTTGTTGGTGCGCCATTGCGTCGTTCGATTCTTGAGGTCGATCGTCAGCAGGATTCCGTTGAAGCGCGTCGTCGTCTCGGGGTCCCGGAAGGTCGAGATCTCATTGTGGTGATGGGAGGATCGCTGGGTTCTGGCGTACTCAATGATGCGGTCGCGAGTTTTCTGGAAGTTCATTCTGCTCGAAATGATTTGGCCGTTCTTCACATTTCAGGGAAACAACGCGTGGCCGGGCCAAGCGAGCGCAATGGGGATGATTCCATCTGGTACCGCAGAAGCGAGTTCGTCCGTGCTGCCGAAGAACTGTATGCCGCTGCAGATCTTTTCGTTGGGAGAGGTGGTGCGAGCACAGTACACGAGGTTGCGGCGACGGGAACGCCAGCAATCTTGGTTCCTTGGTCGGGTGCCTCAGATGATCACCAACTCGCGAACGTGCGCTGGTTATCTGATTCGTTCGGAGCGGTACTAGTTGGCGACAACGATCCGAATGAGGTCGTTGAGGCAATAACAACTCTGCTTGAAGATGTCGAGCAACGAGATGCCCTCAGCGCTCGGGCACGTGAAATCGGAGCCATTCATCACGGTGGATTGATTCCAAAGCTTGTTCTCGAGTCCTTGGCGCTACACGACACGAAGTGATGCCCACTTCGACGGACCCAAGCGTCGTAGCCTGAGGATGTGTCAACGTTGAGCAGCCCTGATCCTCTGGCAGAGGTTTTTCCACGCGAGCGAGTTGTGTGGGAATTGGATCAGCGCCGTCGAGTTCATCTTGTTGGTATCGGAGGGCCAGGCATGAGTGCAATCGCGATTGCCCTCGCTGAAATGGGTCACATTGTGTCGGGTAGTGACATTCGGGAGCGTCAGATTCTTGATCGACTTCGAGCCAGCGGAGTCGAGATTCATATTGGCCATAATCGGCAGCACGTTCATGATGCAGACGTGGTGACGTACTCAACGGCGATTCCCGCAGATATCAACGAACTCGACGAAGCTCGCAAGAGGGGAATTCCGACGGTTCATCGGTCAGAGGTGCTCGGTGCGCTATGTCGGCAGACAAATGCCTATGGGGTGGCGGGCACCCACGGCAAGACGACGACGTCCTCAATGCTGATGCTGATTCTTGCCGCAGCGGGTCGCGAACCGGGGTTCGTCATCGGGGGAGACGTTGCCGATGTCGGTACGGGAGCTCGATGGTCTGACTCTGGTTCATTCGTCGTTGAAGCCGATGAGAGCGATGGAACTCATCTTCGTTTGCCTCTCGCCGGAACAGTGCTGACAAATGTCGACGTAGACCATCTGGATAACTACGGAACCTTTGATGCGATTGTCGAGGGCTTTGAGCGCTACGTCGACGCAGTGGACGGGCCGGTGGTCATCGGTGTTGACTGTGACGTTGCTAGACGCCTATGTGCCGCCAGGGATGTGGTGACCTTCGGCGTCTCCGAAGGTGCTGATTACAGAGTGGTGGATATCCAGCCTCAGCGCTCTGGCAATACCTTCGCCGTTGAACGGCGTGGTGAGGTGATCGCGCGTGTTGATCTCCCGCTTCGTGGGCTGCACAACGTGTTGAATGCAACCGGCGCCCTCGCTCTTGCGGTTGAACTTGGAGTTGCGCCTGAGGTCGCCGCCGAGTCCTTGGGAACCTTCGGAGGTGTTGCCCGACGTTTTGACGTGCGTGGAAATGTCGATGGCGCAACACTTGTCGACGACTATGCGCATCTGCCGGCCGAAATCGAAGCAGTGCTTGCATCGACTCGCGAATCTGCGGCCGATTGGTCTCGGGTTGTCGCCGTCTTTCAGCCAAATCGTTTCAATCGAATGTCGGAGATTTCAGACCAGTATGCGATGAGTTTCCGTGATGCAGATGTTGTTGTCATCACAGATATTTACTCGTCTGGTACTCAGCCAATTCCGGGTGTGACAGGAAAACTTGTGGTGAACGCCGTGCTTGAAGCTCTGCCCCAAAGTCGTGTCGTATGGATGCCAAAGCGTGATGCACTCATCAAGTTCCTTGCGTCCGAGCTTCGTTCTGGAGACTTGTGTCTCTCAATGGGTTGCGGGGATATCGCAACTCTTCCTGACGAAATACTGATGGCAAGAGGGGTTCGTGAAGAGAGTGTCGTGCAGTGACACATGAGGGTTGGAGCGTTGATGACTTCATCGCTTGTGTAGATGAGCGCTCACCTGAACTCGCCCTCACTATTGCGAGTGACGCTCCGTTTGGCCGATTGACGACGTATCGAGTTGGTGGGACTGCGGCGTGTGCGGTTGAGATCAACTCAGTTGATGACTTGATTTTGGTTGGCGAGGCTGCCCGAGAGTGCGGCGCCCCGGTGTCGGTACTCGGCAGGGGCTCAAACACCTTGGTTTCAGATAGTGGGTGGCACGGAGTTGTCGTGACGCTTGGCGATTTTGCTGAATGGATTCATGCCGAGCCCACCGACGGGCGCATTGGTGACCCTCTTGTCGTGGAAGCCGGTGGGTCGGTGGCATTGCCCGTCCTCTCGCGCCGGATGGCTTCGTTGGGGATTGCCGGACTTGAGTGGATGGTTGGTGTTCCTGGATCAATTGGCGGGGCAGTGAGAATGAACGCAGGTGGTCACGGTTCAGATATGGCTGACAGTCTGATTGATGTCGATGTGGTTGATCTGAAGCAGTCAACGTTGGAAAAGCGGGGTCTTGAGGAGTTGGGCCTCGCATTTAGGTCCTCTGCTCTCGATAGCCGTCATGTGGTTGTATCAGCACGCCTCAGTGGCGCAGTTGGCGATGGTGACGAGTTATCTCGGCGGGTGGAAGAAATTGTGAAGTGGCGGCGCGAGCACCAGCCAGGTGGACAAAACTGTGGGTCGGTGTTTGTGAATCCTGTTCCAGGCGAGGTGAGCGCCGGGGAACTCATCGACAATATTGGCCTTCGCGGCTTTCGGATCGGTACTGCCGAGGTGTCGGCGAAACATGCCAACTTTATTCAGGCAGATATTGGCGGCTTGGCTGACGATGTTATGGCTGTGATGGACGTTGTTCGCGAACGTGTGCGCGAAGCGACCGGATTTTCCTTACGTTCAGAGGTGCAACTTTTTGGTTTCAATGAGGTGTCTGGTAGCGAACTCGCAAGGTGACACCTTCGTGTGGCGTGTGCTCGCTAGCGTCAACAACGATGGATTCCAATAAACAGCGTCCGGGTCGGTCGATCGACCCAGGTCTTCGGCGCAGGATTTCCATTTCCGATGATGGCGGACCTGATTCGGTGTATGTCGGTGGAGACTTAGGGGCAACTTCGAGCCCACGTCGAAAAGTGCTGATCATCGATGACGATGGAGGCCAGCGCTCAGCGTCATCGTCTGCCCCCCGTCGTTCGATGGACGGTCGTGTTCGTGCTCGTCGCGCTGCCGTACGGCGGGCTCTTGGCCGTCGCCGACTCGTTCGCCTTATCGGGGCATCGGCGGCGCTCTTCATTGTGATCGCAGTGCTCGCTGTGCTCGGATCTTCGTGGTTTGGTGTTCGGTCAACCGACGTCCGAGTCACTGGGAACGTGTACACAAATCCGACTCAACTCAATGCGATCATTGAAGAGGTGCTTGGAACTCCTGTTGTGCTCGTTGATACCGATGCAATCGAGGAGAAAATTAACGAAATTGCGTGGGTGTCTGAATCTGCTGTTCGAACAGACTGGCCATTTGGCTTAGTGATTGATATTCGTGAACGTGAACCGGTGCTGTCATTCCCTGGCCCCGATGGGCTCTTCAGAGTGCTCGATGCCGATGGAAGAGTGCTCGACGTCATCGACGGTTGGCCGTTTGAGTACCTGTTGCTCGTCTCTGCTGATTCCCCAAACCTTGGGGTTGCTGAGTTCGCTCCTGCAGGCCCAACAGGGGCTGCGGCGCTTGGAGCAGTGCTCACCGCCGGAATTCGTGACAGGGTAAGTCTGATCGAAGTTGATGCTGCTGGCACTGATCTCCGGGTAACTCTCGATGACAGCACGGTCATCAAGTTTGGGGCGGCTAGGGAGCTCTTCCCGAAGCTCGTTCGCCTAGAGACTGTGCTGTCGGCAGGGGAGATTTTCGCTGGCACAGTGGTTGATGTTTCGACCGATGAGGTCATCCTTAGCGAGTGATTTGTCAACGATGCGGTGCCACTGCGGTAGCATCGCCCTGTCGTCAAGTTGCAGAAGGAACATCAAGGCGAATGCAAGTTGACTAATCATCTGATGAAGAACAGTGCTCCTCGAATCACCTGCTTACGGCTCAGTGCTGCTGTGCTACAACATGTAGGTAATTGGAGTTGCTCAGAGAGGAACATGTAATGGCTGGCTCACCGCAGAACTATCTCGCAGTGATCAAGGTGATCGGTGTTGGCGGCGGTGGCGTCAACGCAGTGAACCGAATGATCGACGCTGGTCTACGTGGTGTTGAATTCATCGCAGTGAACACTGATGCACAGGCATTGTTAATGAGTGATGCTGACGTCAAGCTTGACATTGGCCGTGAGTTGACACGAGGCTTGGGCGCAGGAAGTGACCCCGAAGTTGGTGCTAGTGCAGCTGAGGCACACGAGTCTGAGATTGCCGAGTTGGTGAAAGGCGCCGACATGGTGTTCATCACCGCAGGTGAAGGCGGAGGCACCGGAACTGGTGCAGCTCCGGTTATTGCAGAAATCGCACGTGGTGTCGGTGCGCTCACTATTGGAGTCGTGACCCGCCCGTTCGCATTTGAGGGACGGCGCAGGGCTGTTCAAGCCGAGTCTGGCATTCAGCGTTTGAAGGAAAAAGTAGACACCCTGATCGTGATTCCTAACGACAGGTTGCTCTCCGTTGCGAACGAGAAGACCAGCGTATTGAGCGCCTTCAAAATGGCGGATGATGTCCTTCTTGACGGTGTATCAGGTATCACCAACTTGTTGACCATCCCCGGTTTGATTAACACCGACTTTGCCGATGTTCGCATGGTGCTCTCAAACGCCGGTTCTGCCCTCATGGGAATCGGTCAGGCAGGCGGTGACGATCGCGCGGTTTCAGCGGCTAAGGCTGCGATTTCGAGTCCGTTGCTCGAGTCGGCTATCGACGGAGCCCGTGGTGTGTTGTTGAACATCACAGGCCCGTCAAGCATGGGTCTGTTCGAGATGAACGCTGCGGCAGAGATCATTCACTCTGTGGCGCATCCAGATGTGAACCTCATCTTCGGAACAGTGATCGACGATGAGATGGGCGATGAGGTGAAGATCACCGTTGTCGCAGCGGGATTCGACCGGGTCGACTCAGTGAGTGGAGTTGACAGCACTTCCTCATCTGGAACATCGAGGCTTTCAGAGTTGTTTGCAGACGATGATGCAGATGACGAGGAAGACGATGGATTTGATGTTCCGTCCTTCTTGAAATAGTCAGGTTGCTGCTCAGCTAATGGACTTGTCTGTTGGGGCGATCCGTGAGCGAATGACTGCGGTTGAGCAGCAAATCGGACTGTGGACGCAAGATCCAGTTGACCTTGTCGTTGTCACAAAGACGCATCCTGCCGAGGTTGTTCGAGCGGCTGCTGACGCCGGAGCTCGGATGATTGGCGAGAATTATGCCCAGGAGGTTCGTGACAAGGCGGGTGCGATCGATGAGGTCAGGACTGCAGGTGTTGAAGTGCAGTTCATTGGGCAGTTGCAGACAAATAAGGTGCGCATGATCGCGGGGCTTGTCGACTGTGTGGCCAGCGTTGATCGTGCATCGCTCATCGATGAGATTGCGAAACGAATGACGGGCGCTCGGATCCATCTTCAGGTAAACGCAACCGGCGAGCCGTCCAAGGGGGGCTGCTCGCCTGAAGCAGTCCCGCAGCTCATTGAGCGATCACGTGACCAGGGCCTTCATGTTGAAGGTCTCATGACGGTTGGTCCAACTTCTGGCGCAGAGCAGCAGACCCGTGAGGCGTTTCGGCTCGTAAGTGAAATGGCCATGTTGCACAATTTGAGAGTGCGCAATTTTGGGATGTCTGGTGACCTTCAACTTGCGGTTGAAGAAGGGTCAACCATGGTGCGTATTGGAAGCGCAATTCTTGGTAGTAGGAACTAGTACAACCCTCCGCGTCCGCAGCGTTGCGGTGGGTTAGCCTGTCGGGTCGAGGAGGAAACGCCAATGTCTCTGTGGAAGCGCACGATGGACTATCTGGGTTTAGGTCCGGATGAGGCCTATTACGACGATGAGTTCGAAGAAGAGTACGAGCCCCGTCAACGCCGCGGCGAAGTTCCGGCGCGTGCCGGTTTTCATGATGACGACGATGTTGTCGAACAGCCAGACAACACCAGTAGCGGCCGTCCAGTGTTCCCGAGCAGAGATTTCGATGCCTCTCCGTCACGTCGCCAGGCTTCGAGCGATGATTCAGGCGTCATGGTTCGGTCTCAGAAAGTCTCTCGTGCAGGGTCAAGTGAACCGCAAGCCATTCGACCCGCTCGATTTGATCAGGCTCAAGAAGTGGCAGACACGTTGAAGCGTGGTCAGCCCGTGATCATGAACCTTGATGCGTGCGAGCGCGATGTTGCCCGCCGTCTCATCGACTTCGCAAGTGGGTTGTGTTACGCCCTTGATGGCTCAATGGAGAAGGTAGCGAACGGCGTGTACTTGCTGAAGCCGACGGGTGGAGCCCGTACAGACTCCTGATCACCCTTCGTACGGAGCGACAGGTCGCTCGGTAGCCTGATCTCGTTCATTCCGCTCTCACAGGATGTCTCCATGTACCCCCCTGTTTCCTCGCAACCAAACCTGCCTGCTTTAGAGGGCGAAGTGCTTGCCCGGTGGGAAGCCGAGAACTCTTTTCAGCGATCGATCGACATGCGAGATGCTGGCACCGATGGTTCAAACGAATTTGTGTTTTATGACGGCCCGCCATTCGCGAACGGGCTCCCTCATTATGGCCACCTCCTCACCGGATATGTAAAGGACGCAATTCCTCGCTACCAGACAATGCGCGGTCGGCGGGTGGAGCGCCGCTTTGGTTGGGACTGTCATGGTCTTCCGGCAGAAGTGCAGGCGGAGAAAGAGCTTGGGATTTCTGGCCATCCGGAAATCAGCGCGTTTGGTGTCGACAAGTTCAATGACGCGTGCCGTACCAGCGTGTTGCAGTACACCGAGGAATGGCGTGATTACGTGACGCGTCAGGCGCGTTGGGTTGATTTTGACAATGACTATAAGACCCTCGATCGTGACTACATGGAAAGTGTCATGTGGGCGTTTAAGAGTCTGTGGGACAAGGGTTTGATCTACGAGGGATTCCGGGTGCTTGCGTACTGCTGGCGCTGTGAAACGCCGCTCTCGAACACCGAGACTCGAATGGACGACGTTTACCGTGACCGTCAAGACCCTGCCGTCACTGTGTGGTTCCAACTTGAAACAGGGGAGCGGATTCTTGCATGGACCACGACCCCGTGGACCCTGCCTTCCAACCTGGCGCTCGCAGTTGGGCCAGAAATCGATTACGCAATCCTCGAAGCTGATGGAGAACGCTGGATCATCGCAGAGTCTCGTGTGGGTGCGTACGAGGCACAGTTCGGCGAGGCTGTTCAGGTCGGTGTTCTTAAGGGGTCTGAGCTTGCGGGTCGTCGTTATTCGCCGTTGTTTAACTACTTTGCCGATGTCGAACATGCATTCCAGGTGTTGTCGGCAGACTTTGTCTCAACTGAAGATGGCACTGGCATAGTTCACATGGCCCCAGGGTTTGGTGAGGAAGACCAGAATGCCTGTAACGCAGCAGGTATCGAAACGGTCTGCCCCATGGACGAGCACGGCCGATACACGGCCGAGGTGTCTGACTGGGTGGGTCAGCATGTCTTTGATGCGAACCCGCTGATCATTCGTTCCTTGAAAGATTCTGGGCGACTCGTTCGCCACGACTCGTACATGCACTCCTATCCGCACTGCTGGCGATGTGCAGAACCACTGGTATACCGGGCGATTTCCTCGTGGTTCGTGAAGGTGACCGATGTAAAGGACCGAATGGTCGAACTCAACCAAGAGATCAACTGGGTTCCTGCACATGTGAAAGACGGAAGTTTCGGGAAATGGCTTGAGAACGCCCGGGATTGGTCAATTAGCAGGAACAGGTTCTGGGGATCACCGATACCGGTGTGGGTAAGTGACAACCCAGAATTCCCTCGAATTGATGTGTATGGCTCGGTAGCTGAGCTTGAAGCAGATTTTGGTGTTTCCGTCGGCGACCTTCACCGACCGGTGATCGATGAACTTGTTCGACCCAACCCCGACGATCCATCTGGGCAGTCGATGATGCGTCGAGTGCCAGAGGTACTTGACTGCTGGTTCGAGTCTGGCTCGATGCCGTTTGCTCAGGTGCACTATCCGTTTGAAAACGCCGAATGGTTTGAGCACCACTATCCCGGCGACTTTATTGTCGAATATCTCGGCCAGACTCGCGGCTGGTTCTACACAATGCACGTTCTCGCAACGGCGCTGTTTGACCGTCCGGCATTCTCAAACTGTGTGAGCCACGGAATTGTCCTTGGTGACGATGGCGCCAAGATGTCGAAGTCATTGCGTAATTACCCTGATCCAAATCAGATGTTTGAGGTCTACGGATCTGATGCGATGCGCTGGTACCTGCTGTCATCGCCGATTCTGAGGGGCTCTGATTTTTCGGTCACTGAAACTGGAATGCGTGACACGGTCCGCCAGGTCGTGCTCCCGTTATGGAACGCCTATTACTTCCTCACGCTGTACGCCGGCGCTGCTGATACCACGGGATCATTCCGGACTGACCAAACCGATGTCCTCGATCGATATGTGCTTGGCGAACTGGCCGAACTCATTGATGCGGTCACGATCTCAATGGATGGCTACGACTTATTCGGGGCGTGCGATCAAGTGCAACGATTCCTTGACACGTTGACGAATTGGTATATCCGTCGGAGCCGTGACCGATTTTGGGAAGGCGATCAAGACGCAATCGACACGCTCCACACGGCACTTGTTCTTCTCACTCGCGTAGCGGCCCCGTTACTTCCAATGGTGACCGAGCAGATTCATACCGGGCTAACTGGTGATGGAAGCGTCCACCATGAGGATTGGCCGACCTCGGTCGATCTGCCACGCGATGAGTCCTTGGCAACCGGAATGCGCCGAGTGCGCGATGCCTGTTCAACGTTGTTGTCCTTGCGCAAGACAGAGGGACTACGCGTCCGACTGCCACTTGCGTCTGCGACTCTCGCTACACCCGACGTTGAACTCGTGCAGCCGCACATTGAGATTCTGCGTGACGAGGTGAATGTGAAGTTGGTTCACCTGACTGACCGAGTGGCTGATCACGGAACTGAAGAGTTAGTGCTGCTCCCAAAGGCTCTCGGTCCGCGGCTCGGCGGTGACACTCAAAAGGTCATTGTTGCCCACAAATCGGGTGACTGGTCGTCTGATGGAGGAGTGGTCACCGTCGGCGGGATTGAACTTGTCGAGGGCGAGTATGAGTTCCGACTCGTGTCTGACTCAGATGGAGCGGCTGCAACTCTCCCAGGTAGCGGCGGAATTGTTGTGCTCGACACTACGGTCACGCCTGATTTGGAACGCGAGGGCGTCGCCCGTGATCTCATCCGTCGAATTCAGACGGCTCGCCGTGAGGCGGACCTTGACGTGAGCGATCGAATTTCACTGTCATTAACGACCTCTGAAATCGTCGCTGAAGCGTTTAACGCCCATCGAGAAATGGTTGAGAACGAGACGCTCGCAATTGAATCATCGTTGGTGGTTGCCGATGAGGATGAGGTAATTCTCGTTGTTGCCACCGTTCAGCCCTCATAAACAGATAACTTCTGGGGCTGCTGTAAGGGAGAAACTCATGGCATCATCGGCGAAAAAGAAAGCTGCACCAGCTAAAAAGGCTGCACCAGCTAAAAAGGCTGCACCAGCCAAGAAAGCTGCACCAGCTAAAAAGGCTGCACCAGCTAAGAAAGCTGCACCAGAAGCTCCGAAAGTTCGCGGACGTACCAAGGACGGCATTGCGTACACCAAAGACTTCGATGTGAAGTTTTTGAAGTCGCAACGCGATCTTCTCATTGCAGAGCGAGCCCGCCTGATCGGCCAAGCCGACCAGCTCGATGCAGAGGCCACAAGCCTGATTGAAGAAGCTGAGATGGGCGATGTGCAGTTCGATGACGAGGGTGGCGAGGGCGACACCATGGTGGTTGAGCGAGAGCGTGACCTCGCCCTTAGCGCTCAGGCCCGAGAGTCGGTTGTTGAGATCGATGAGGCACTTGCCCGAATGGAAGTGGGAACCTACGGCTACTCGGTGCTGTCGATGAAGCCAATTCCACGACTTCGCCTGGAAGCAATTCCATGGGCGAGAGAACTCGTCGAGGAGAAGGTCGGCGGGATCGGCCGTCGATGACCTCAAAGGCGCAGCGTTCGGAGCACATCATTTCTTGGGCACTCGCTGCGTTTGTTATTGCGTTTGATCAGATCACCAAACAACTTGCCGTTAGCCGCCTAGCAGATGGGGCCGTCGACGTTGTGTGGACCTTGAAATTCCGCCTCACGTTCAATTCGGGCATGGCATTTGGTGCTGGTTCTTCATTTGGGCCAGTCATCGCGATCGGGGCCTTTGTGGTGGTGTTATTCCTTGCAAAGTCTCTGTCCCGACAGCCTCGTCTGATCAATCGACTAGCGATTGGGGTTCTTGTCGGCGGCGCAAGTGGAAATCTGCTCGACCGGTTGTTCCGATCCCCTGGGTTTCTTCGTGGATCGGTCGTTGACTTCATCGATTTCGGATGGTTTCCGGTATTCAATGTCGCAGATATTTCAATCAACGTGGGTGCGGCATTGCTCGTGTTATCAGTTCTCTCAGATGGCCGACGCGCTCGGGCGACCGGGGAGTAATCGATGCTGGTTGAGGTAGTTCCGAGTGCGCTCGACGGCGAGCGAGTTGACCGAATCGTCGCATTCATTCTTGACGTGTCGCGGTCTGTTGCCGCCGATCTTGTCGAACGTGGAACTGTGCTTGTCGACGGAGTAGTGGAAACCAGTGGCAAATTGAGGTTGTCTGAAGGCCAAGAGGTGTCTGTCGACCCTTCCCAAATCCCAGGTGAAAAACTGCCTGATCCAGACCCAGGGGTGGTGGTGTCTGTCGTTCATGCGGACGACCACATCATCGTCGTCGATAAGCAAGCTGGCCTCGTCGTCCACCCTGGTGCGGGCAATGATGCGGGGACTCTTGTAAATGGTTTGCTCGCTCAGTTTCCTGAGATTTCGGAGGTGGGTGAGTCCCATCGACCTGGGATCGTTCACCGACTTGACGCCGGTAGCACGGGCTTGCTCGTCGTGGCGCGAACGCAGCAGTCGTATGAGGCGCTAGTTCCCCAATTTGCTGATCACTCTGCCACTCGTATGTATCGCGCTCTCGTATGGGGACATCCCACGGCGTTGCACGGCGTCATTGATGCTCCGATCGGCAGGTCTCGCCGCGATCCTTTGAAAATGGCGGTGGTAGCGGATGGGCGTGACTCACGCACGGAATACCAAGTCATCGAACGCTATTCAGAACCGGTTGACTGCGCATTGCTTGAGTGTTCGCTTGAGACCGGTCGGACTCATCAGATCCGAGTTCACCTCTCGTCAATCGGCCATCCGCTTATTGGCGACCCGTGGTACGGGCAGCGGCGGCCGACGCTTGGAATGGAGCGTCCATTCCTTCACGCAGCCCGACTTGAGTTCGATCATCCCGGTGACGGGGAGCGAGTGTCATTTTCAAGCGAACTTGCCGAAGACCTGAACACGATGCTCAGTGGTCTTCAACCACTTGTCGACGACTCACCGGCTGGCTAGAGGCCAGGGTGTTTCGCCAGATGCCATGTTGACAATTGCGTCAAGGGTGTAACCGTCGAGGTGTGATCGCATGACATCACCCGCCGCATTCCAGATTGAAAGCAACACGCACTGGCCTTCGTGGTCGCATGCGCCGTCAGTGTGCGGTTCTCCGAAGTCGCCGAGGGTGATAGGCCCATCGACCGCTGACAAAATTTCTGAGAGTCGAATTTCAGACGGTTGTCGCGCCAGTACGTAGCCGCCGCCGACACCACGCTTCGATCGGACAAGCCCAGCCCCTTTTAAAGCGAGCAAAATTTGTTCGAGATATGGCTGTGGGAGACCGGTTCGCTCTGCGATATCGCGGACCGAGGTCGGGCCGGCATCGTTAGTTCTCAACGCAAGCGACAGCAATGCTCGGCAGGCATAGTCACCTCTGGTTGAAACGCGCACAACCTCATCGTAGGCCGCCGTAGGTGTCTTCGGTGGCTCCAAGCGGTTGCAACGAGAAGAATGGTGAGCGTTGCTCTGCCAAGTTGGTGTTAGCCGCGTCTACTGGTGAACTATGGGAATGGGTGTGGAGGAAACATCGCAAGAAGTTCTTGCTGAGGGAAGCTCCTCGCCGATGCCCTGTTTGCCTGAGTACCAAGGCGCAAACGTTGCCGGCATCATTCCGGCGTTCCTGGGTGGTGCTCCAATCCCGAATTGGGTGCCTCAGATCGCTGCCGGCGCCTCTGCTGTCGTGCTCGTCGTGCTTGATGGTCTCGGCTGGAAGCAACTTGCCGAGCGTCAAGAATTGACGCCGAACCTCAGTTCGTTGGTTGGAGGTCCAATCACGACCGTGGCACCAAGCACAACGGCGACGGCGTTGACATCAATCGCCACTGGTCTCACACCCGCTGAACACGGTGTACTCGGATATCGAATGTTGATGAGAGGTGCGGTCACCAACATGTTGCGCTGGGCGACAGACGCGGGAAATCGCCGACACGATGTCCCTCCCAGAGAGTTTCAGCCTGCTCGCGCATTCTGCGGCCAGCGTGTGCCCTACGTGACGAGCCAAGAACTGATCGGATCCTCATTCTCTGATGCTCATTTGTACGGAGGAATTCCGCATGGTTATCGAGCGTTGTCCTCGTTGCCGGTAGTGGTTGCTGAACTTGTTGCCGGTGGTGCCTCATTTGTTCATGCGTATTACCCGGGGATCGACAAGATCGCTCATGAACGTGGCTTCGGAGAGTTCTACGATGCCGAACTTGCCGCCGCCGATCACATGATTGGTGATCTGCTCCAGCGATTGCCGAGTGATGCTGTCGTCTTGGTCACGGCTGATCATGGGCAAGTCGAGGTAGGGGATCGGTTGGTGTATCCGAGCGATGAACTTCTTCGTTTGGTCGAACTTCAATCTGGTGAGGGGCGGATGCGCTGGTTCCATTCTCGGCCAGGAGCTGAAAGTGAGCTTTTTGACGCCGCACGCGAAGAATTTGGTCACATCGGATGGGTAAGGCGCCGTTCGGAGGTCATTGACGACGATTGGTTTGGCCCTCGTTTTTCCACACCAATGTTGGCTCGACTGGGAGATGTTGTCGTTGCGCCGTTTGAGCCAGTCAGTTTGTTTGAAGCTGCAGACTCCGGTCCGTTTGAGTTGATTTGTCGGCACGGCTCGCTGACGGAAGAAGAGATGCTTGTTCCATTAATCGCAGGTCATGGCCTTCGGTAGAATTGCCAACAGGCGTGTGGAACACGCGATGCAAAAGTGCCGCCGAAACTGTTGAAAGGGTATTTGTCATGGCTGACAGCGACGTAGAACGTCCAGAGGTTGTCGACGACAACGAGACGCTGAACAGCGAGATGGAAGGCGCCATCACCGAGCCCGGCAAGGTGCTTCGTATCGGATCGATGGTGAAGCAATTGCTCGATGAGGTTCGCCAGGCACCGCTTGATGAGGCGAGCCGAGAGCGACTCGCAGAAATCTACGAGCGGTCAGTAATCGAACTTTCCGAGGCGCTGTCACCTGACCTGCAAGAGGAGCTGAAGATGATTGCGCTTCCGTTCGACGGAGATGGCATTCCGAGCGAGGCCGAATTACGCGTCGCCCAAGCCCAACTCGTTGGTTGGCTCGAAGGACTGTTCCATGGAATCCAAGCGGCGTTATTCGCTCAGCAGGTGGCGGCGAAGCAACAGTTCGAGCAGATGCGCCAGCTGCCCTCAAATGGCGGGAGCTCAGGCACCCAAACCGGGACGTATCTGTAATTTTCCTGCACTGGTCTTCGGCGACGCTCTGGTACAGTCGACAGATCACACGCCTGTAATTCAGGCGTAGCCCGCCGACAGATTTCACCTAACACTTTCATTCGACCACGTGACCGATTCATTTACCCACCTGCATGTTCATACCGAGTTCTCGATGCTTGATGGGGCGGCGCGGCTCGATGAACTTGTAGCGACGGCAGTTGCAGATGGGCAGCCAGCGATTGGCATTACTGATCACGGCAACATGTACGGCACGCTCGAGTTCTACAAGGAGTGCCGAAATCGCGGAATCAAACCGATTATCGGTACCGAGGCCTACATGGCTCACGACAGTCGGCATGAGCGACCAACGCGACGTGGGCGCCTTGATGATTCGGGCGGCGACACTGAGGCCGGGCAGAAGCTGTACTACCACCTCACGTTGCTTGCGGAGAACCAAACCGGTTACCGCAACTTGATTCAGTTATCGAGCCTTGCGTTTCTTGAGGGGTACTACTACAAGCCCCGTATCGACTGGGAGCTGCTCGAGCGTTACTCAGATGGTCTGATCGCAACCACGGGATGCCTCGGCGGTCATGTTCTGCAGTCGTTGTTGCGTGGTGACGAGTCGGGAGCGGTTGAGAAAGCGGCCCGCCTGCAGGACATCTTTGGCAAAGACAACTTGTTCATCGAACTGCAGGATCACGGCCTCCCAGAGCAAAAGCAGACAAATCCTCAACTCATTGAAATTGCTCGACGGATCGGCGCCCCGTTGCTGGCAACGAACGACTCGCACTACACCCATCGCGAGGACCACGCGGCCCATGACGCCTTGTTGTGTGTTCAGACCGGTTCATTGATGAGCGACGCAAATCGATTCAAGTTTGATGGTCATGAGCATTACCTTAAGCCTGCAGTTGAAATGCGAGAGCAGTTCCGAGAAGTGCCTGAAGCATGCGATAACACGCTGTGGATTGCAGAGCGGGCTGATGTCGAAATCACCTTTGGTGAGGCGTTGTTGCCGAATTTCCCGCTACCCGATGGATTCGCAGATGACCGTGCCTATCTCGAACACCTCACATGGGAGGGAGCTAAGCGGCGCTGGGGCGCGAACTTGCCAAATAACGTCGTCGAGCGCGTCTCGTATGAGCTCGAGGTCATCGCCTCAATGGGATTCGCTTCGTACTTCTTGGTGACCTGGGATCTCATTCGTCATGCACGTGATTCTGGTATCCGTGTTGGACCTGGTCGTGGCTCGGCGGCAGGTTGCGCAGTCGCGTACTGCCTGTGGATCACCGATCTTGATCCGATCAAGTATGACCTTCTCTTTGAGCGGTTCTTGAATCCTTCACGAATTTCAATGCCCGATATCGACATGGATTTTGACTCGAGATATCGCGACGAAATGATTCGGTACGCCGCTGAGAAATACGGCCGTGACCACGTTGCTCAGATCATCACTTTTGGAACAATCAAAGCTCGTAACGCGGTTCGTGATGCGGCGAGGG
>Ga0181574_10000478_pt1 | contig 36944 bp, 28 predicted proteins | sample 101ome_24_FD_145600 | JGI IMG/M metagenome (GOLD analysis project Ga0181574, IMG submission 145600) | Coastal salt marsh microbial communities from the Groves Creek Marsh, Skidaway Island, Georgia - 101410AT metaG (spades assembly) | ecosystem: Environmental > Aquatic > Marine > Intertidal zone... | reverse complement strand
GGATTAATTGTAAGTTTATAAAGGCCTTCAAAGCTGCCCACTAATAGCTCCGTTTTAGAAATCACATGAATTCCAAGAACGGTTGCATCAGTATTACCATTGCGGTTGATGTAATAATGATTGTAAGTGTGCGCCCGCTTATTGAATCGAGTAACTCCGTGATCTCCTGCTATAAAAATGTATTCTGCATTTCGATCCTCACCAAAACCCCAAACATTTTGAGAGGCCAATCCACGCTTAGGATTGGCCGTATAACTAACTCCTTTAAATCCTATGTTATTCGGGTCGAAAGAACTCAATCCGCGCTGGGAGGCTATCCATATTACCCCATGTCGATCTTGATAAATTGCTTTCAACTTGTCGGATAGCAATGCTCCCTTTTGAAAAATATCCCCCGTGTAATTGGTTATGTCTAAGCTATCGACTGTAGATACTTGAAATAACCCACTATTTTCTGAGGCTAAGAAAAATCTATCTGGTGAAAGAAATAATGCATCAACAATATTAACGTTCCCAATAGCGCTGAAAACATCCGCACGAAAACGTTTAATGTACCCAATCGCCTCGTCTAGAATAAATAATCCTTGACTAGATGCAATTAACAATGTACCACTCGGACTATCAATTAATTTATTGGTGGTAATTTCTAACTTTTGAAATGATTCTGCAAACCGAATCATTCTCTTTTCTTTGAAATCGAGAGAAGCAACCAAGACCCCCTCATATTCACTCAATGCATAGAGCTTATCTCCCTTGATTTTGATTCCAACAATATTGGAGTCAAATGTCTTTTTGCTTCTTAAATAGAATTGATGCGATTTTTTCTCAAATTCGTAAATATTTCCATACGCGGAACCAATCCAAACATCTCCACTCGCGTCAAAGGCAATAGAACGAACCTCAATGCGCTTATTTCCAGGTAACGTATACGAGGTGAATTTTTCCAATTGCGCCTGGTAATGCACAAGTCCATCATAAGTTCCAAACCAAATATCCCCAAGAGCATCTTTCGCAACAGACAAGACGTATTCATTGCTTACATCAAAACCGCTTTCAGCGGAAAAGACCTCAAAACTCTTTCCGTTAAACCGATTGATTCCGTCTTGCGTTCCCAGCCACATGGCGCTCATATTGTCTTGTACAATACAATGTACAACACTTTGAGACAACCCGTCGCTAATGGTGTAATTCTTAAACTGAATATGATCTTGCCCCAGTAAAACGGAACAAGACCATATTAAAAGGACGAAAATCCTCAATATATGTAGCAAATTAGTTTTCATTCAATACGCCTACTATACTGCAGGACTGCCGTTTGTTGGTGCCGCAGAAATAGATGAGTTTTCTAAATCGCGATCGAATAAATAAAGCCCCCCTTTGTCAGAACCAATTAATTTCAATTTATCCAAGATTGTACGTGCCAGCGCCTCTTCCTCTAACTGCTCAGAAACGTACCATTGCATGAAATTGTGTGTGGTATAATCTTTCTCTTGTAAACACACATCTACAACGCTATTAATACTTTCAGTGACGCTCATTTCGTGCTGCAACAAAAGCGTGAAAACATTTTCTAAACTTTCAAATTCTACGGCTGGTTTAGCAATTGCTGGAATAACTGCCTTTCCTCCGCGTTCGTTGATGAATTTCACCAACTTCAACATGTGAAAACGTTCCTCGTCTGAATGCTGGTAAAGGAACTTTGCCGTTCCATTTAGACCATTGTTTTCAGCCCATGACGCCATCGCTAGATAAAATTGACTAGACGAAGATTCTTTAATTATTTGTTCGTTTAATGCTTCTTCAATTCGTTTGTTCATATGTATTATTTGTTTTAAACAAAAATACAAAATAATGATGTCGTAATCAAGTGAAGTCATAGTATAGATTTGTTCTAAAGTAGGTTTCCAAATTGTTTACCAGAAAATAGCTTCAGTTGCAGTGAAAAACAGTACCTTTAACCCAAGAGATATGATAAATAGCCTCCGCAAATACGGGCTACAAAAACTATTCGATAATTACTATACTCTATGTCCAAAAGGAATAAAAAAAAGCGTACTGGCCCCAGAGAAAAGCTAAAACATAAATTAAAAGACTACATCCGTAAGGTCTTTGAAAAACACCAGCAAGATACTTTGGATTACAAAGACGTTAGTAAAGCATTACTGATTAACGATAGCGAAACCCGCAAATTAATTATTAGCGTGCTCTACGCTCTCAAAGACGAGGGGGTAATACATGAGGTTTCGCGCGGAAGATTTGTATTGGACCTTTCTAACAAACAGGCCATAGGCGTGCTTGATTCAACTTCTAGAGGCGCTGGATATGTAGTAACGGAAGATGAACAACAAGGCGACATTTACATCCGTCCTGAAAATCTTTTTCATGCGCTTCATGGTGACAAGGTAGAAGTAGAAATACTTAAAAAAGAAGGAAATAGAACTGAAGGACGCGTTGTTCGAATTATTGAGCATAAAACAAAAGAATTTGTTGGCTCTATTAAGATGAGTGACAAATTCGCTTTTCTGCAAACCGACAATGCAAAAGTCAATATCGATATATATATTCCATTAGAAAAACTTAAAGGAGCGCGAGATGGAGATAAAGTGCTCGGACGCATCACCTCTTGGCCAAGAGAAACGAAAAGCCCTTTCGGTGAAGTAATAGAGGTGCTGGGTCGCCCTGGAAATAATGACGTGGAAATGTTGTCGATTTTAATTAAAAACGATTTAGACTATAAATTCCCTCAAAAAGTAATCGAGGAGGCCGAAAATGTTGGGATGGAGTTGGACCCAAAAGAAATAGAAAAGCGGCGCGATATGAGGTCTACAACTACCTTTACCATTGATCCATTCGACGCAAAAGATTTTGACGATGCATTATCCCTCTTGGAATTGGAGAATGGGAATTTTGAAGTTGGTGTCCATATTGCAGATGTGAGCCATTACGTTCGCCCCGGCACTTGCATGGATGATGAAGCGGCTAAACGAGGGAATTCCGTTTACTTGGTTGACCGCGTAATTCCTATGTTGCCTGAACAACTCTCTAATTTAGCATGTTCCTTGCGCCCAAACGAGGATAAGTACACTTTTTCAGCAGTATTCGAACTCACTGCAGAGGGAAAAATTGTTAAAGAGTGGTTTGGAAAAACAGTTACCCACAGTGATAAGCGCTACACCTATGAGGAAGCTCAAGAAATAATTAAGGGAAAATCTGGACGGTTTGAAAAAGAAATACGATGGTTGGATAAACTGGCTAAAAAGTATCGAAAAGCGCGCCTCAAAGATGGAGCACTGAACATAGAATCAGATGAAATTCGGTTTAAACTGGATGACCAAGGTGAGCCCATAGAGGTTATTCGCAAAACCTCGAAAGATGCGCATAAACTAATTGAAGAATTCATGCTCCTGGCAAATAAACGCGTAGCAATGCATCTGGGGATTATCAAAGGAGAAAAAACAAGCAACCAAAACTTCGTTTACCGAGTACACGATAAACCTGATTTAGGAAAAATCGAAACCTTCAAGCTGTTTATTTCTAAATTTGGTCATGAAATGGCATCCGGAAGCATTGAAACCGTGGCGTCACGAATAAATTCTCTATTCGAACAAGTCAAAGAAACTCCAGAATACAACTTAATTCAATCCATGGCTATTCGTTCGATGGCCAAAGCTTCTTACGACACATTGAATATTGGTCACTTCGGATTGGCATTTGAATACTATACCCACTTCACCTCTCCTATCCGGCGCTATGCCGATCTAATGGTACACCGCATATTACAAGATAAGCTCGAAGGGAAACAGCTGAATTACGGAAATAAGCTCAAAGAAATTTGTAAACATATCTCAGCACAAGAGCGAAAGGCCATAGATGCTGAGCGCGAATCCAACAAATATTTTCAAGTCAAATTTGTACAAGACAAGGTTGGGCAGATCTTCGAAGGTACCGTTTCAGGAATTGCCGATTTCGGGGTGTTTGTGCGAATCGATGAAAACTATTGTGAAGGACTTGTTACCATGCAGTCACTCCCTGGTGACAATTACTATTTTGACGCGGATAAGTTTTGCATTATCGGAAGAAAAACAGGACAAGAATACAATTTCGGAGACAAAGTCACTATTCAAATTGTGGGAGTGGATACGTTTAAGAAACAAATTGATCTGGAGATTTATGAGTATTAAGGAACAACACCGCCCAGTTTAGCGCTATTTGTACGAATTAGTTGAACAACATGTATGTTTATTCTTCGGTTTCTTGCTTTTTCGAATATACTGATTAGCCTTGCAGCGGCGTCGATCGCCTATGGATTTACTACTCATTTAAACGCAGATACACCGCTATTATATGCATTAGTCGTGTTTGGAGCAACCTTGTTTACTTACAACTTACACCGCATCCTTCGCCGGAGAGAAATTCAACAAGATTATTCCGATCGGCATCGCTGGTTGACGCAACACCCGCTATTTTTACGCTCCCTTGCCGGAATTGGTTTGACGCTCAGTATTGCGGTGTACTTTAGGTCATTTATTGCCGTTGATAGTCTAATTATTTTGGGGCTAGTTGGCCTTATTAGTGCCACATATGCATTAAAAATAAGAGCAGATGGCACATCTCTCCGGGAAATACCTTACATAAAAATTTACCTCATCGGAGTTAGTTGGACGCTTGTCTGTTTTGTTTGGCCCTTATTTCAAGAGCAACTTCCCATAAGCCCCTATTGGAAAATAATCACTTCGGGATTTTTGTTTGTTTTTTCATCTACCATTCCTTTTGATATACGCGATGCAATTTATGACGCTCCAGAACAAAAAACGATTCCACATTTGGTAGGGATAAAGTGGTCGAAGATAATTGCTGAAGCCTCATTAGTAACTTCTTTTTTTCTACTTTTTAGCTACTCGCCACAGGCACTCCATAATACGTTTTTCTTGACAGGATATACTGGGTTGTTCCTACTCATCTTGTTCACCAAGCAACGGAATCCAGAACTTTACTTTTCGTTTCTCGTTGATGGTTGGATTGTCTTTTGGGGACTAGGAATAAACTTTTTATAAGGTTTTTTAACTTTCTCTAAATACAAATATACAGGAAGGTGATCAGAGTAGCCGCCATAGTAATTCTTTCCGCCATAAGTTCTGCTTGGACTCGCTTCTCCCTCTTTGTTTTTATACAACAAAAATTCCTCGTATACGATGTGTGATACTTGTGGCTTAACCTTTAACTTGTTGTTCCCGGAATATAGATTATTCGAAACAATAATATGATCAAGAATGCCCCATTCTCCCCGGTAATTGTAGGTCCCTTCTCCTTTATCGTTGGCGGGATATTGAAGGTTTAATAAAGAACTCTCAGGAGACTTTACTGGATGCTTCGCACCAAGAACGTTTTCTACCGATTCATTATATGGATGATCGTTCAAATCCCCCATAATCAAAATATTTGCGTTCGGCTGTATGTTCAAAATGCTATCTGTCTTATGGCGCAAAGTCATCGCTGCGCGCTCTCTTTTCAGACGGCTCGCTTCCTCTCCACCAGAACGCGACGGCCAATGGTTGATAAATACGTGCAACTCCAAACTATCTTGAAGCACCCCTTTAACATACAAAATGTCACGCGTAGGCCGTTCTGTTGGGTCCATAAAAACTACTGGAACTGCTTCTTGGTGCAACACATAAAATCGCTCTAAGTCATATGCTAGAGCAACATCAATCCCTCTACCATCTGGGGAGTCAAAATGAGCGATTCTGTATTTCGATGCGTTCAATGGAGTTGTTAAGATTAAGTCGCGAACCACATGTGCATTCTCTACTTCGCACAACCCCAAAAGTACGGGTCGTTTATTCTCTGGGGTAGTGATTGCCTTGGCTAATTTCTTCAATTTATCAGCGTATCTGGTCGAATTCCATCCTTTCTCACTCGTTGGTGTAAATTCTTCATCACTAATTCCTGGAGAATCTAATGTGTCAAATAAATTCTCCACATTATAAAACACGATTGGGTGACCAGAAAAATCTTGTAGAAGTTCATACGGATAAGCCGTATCTTCCGTTTTTTTAATTACTCCGTTCTTTTGAGCGTCCGTTCCACACCCAACAAAAAAGATAACTGCTAAACAATAAAATAAATACTTTGTCATTACACTATTTTAGGATTGCTCAAAAATATCTGTTTTCCGCTGAAATTTGCTTTTTTCAGGGTTATTTCTATGTTAATTGTCAAATCTACTCGATGGGAGCCATACGGTCAACTTACCAGTATGCCGAAGTCCATCCAAATGACCGGTAGTCTCTCTGTCTTTTGGAAGGATATGAATATGCACATATTGACCTTTATGCGTAAATACTCCTTCATGTTTGCGAGAATAAAAACCTACTAAATCTGCTGACAACAAAAAGTTTGAATAATGAATTTTTGCAGCATTGTGTGCTTCATGACTATGTTGTTTTTCCCATTTCTTACGCTGAATAATATGATAGGACACTTGGTGAAAGATAGCCTCCATTCGAAATGGAAAGGCATCTTCTTCTCGAAAACCGTGAGCCCTTCCAATACTATCCACAATGCTCTCTATGTCTTTCAAGTTTTGTAAGTCGACCTCCACTGAATAGGACTTCCATTCAGGTACATAAGAATAAACTAAAAAAGGCGCTTTCAATCCTTCTGCTTCTCTGAATTTTACTCTCTGTTTACGTTTATTTGTTACTTGAGCTGCGTAAACTTTCCCATCGAATACGGTTATTTCACCCTGTAAATCATCCACCGGACCTAAAGCGTATAAATGTGGTTGAACCAACAATGTGTCCAATGCAACGGTTGCTGACAAATCGATTCCCATCATAACGTTTTTGGCTTTTCCTGATGTAAATACGCATTGTGGAGAGACAAAAACAGAGAGGGTAACAGCACTAATAAGCAAAAAAAAACGTAGCATGATTATTTTTTAGTTACTAATTTAATGATTTTCAAAAAGCCAATGCAAACTTGTCTATTCCAATTTGATTAGTCGCAATTCAATAGGTTGCTTCAAATTAATAGCTTTCCCCTCAGGTTGCCACAGGTATAGTTTATAGCTTTTGGTCTGGAGGTTGGCATGTTCATCAGCGCCCTGGAAAAAATGCACAATATTTTTGTAATACGGTAGCGCTTCCCATTTAGTAGATATGCCTTGATCGTCAACTGCCGAGAAAACAACTTGGACCCCTTCCAGATGTTGTGCACCTATATCTATTTCTAAGAGCACGTCTTGTTCGATAGGAACCATAAACTCATTGATCATCAAGAAATCCGTTTTTTCTTCTGGAGGAGCAATCTGAAAGGTTTCTGATAGGATACCTTTTGATGGAAGCGCACGAAAGAATTGAACCATTGGAATATTATCTGTCTGAATTGCCGAAGGACGCAACGCAAGTGCATTCATCATTTCTTCCGCGCTATTCACCACCCACAAAAGGGATTTTTGACCGTAACTTTCAAACAGTTCGGGAACATCGGTGTAAAAATGGTGAATCGGTGCTGAATGATTCATTCGTAACGATTGCCGCAGGTATTCAAAGGAATTGTGAATTAAAAAAGTGGTTTTCCCCGTTATAGATTCCATGATATCAACCTGACTACTATAAGGAACCTCAATAAATACATTATTATTGTTCTTTGAAAGATAGTTCTTTATTCTTTCAGCAACAAACAAGGCCAATTCCGCCTCCCCACCATATGCCTCGATAGACTCAGGGTTCTGAAGTGCTTTTAGATCCAATGACAGCGTTTTGGTCGTGTGTTTTAATGTGTCCAATGCTTTCACTAAGTCTTCGAAACGATCAATCTCCGAAGAATAATTACATGCACCATACGCTTCAATGATGCTATCTGTAATTGTTGCGATATTCACCAAATTTCCGTTACAGTCCAACATTACGTGGTCATGGAAGAGCCATAATGTGCTGTCCAAACTCATCTGAAGATCAAATTCTGCCCCATCAAGCTTTTCAATAGCATTCAAAATCCCTTTTACAGAGTTGTCGTGGAATTTATTGCCAAACTGACCATGCGTTCCACTTCCTTTATGACCGAGTACTTGAATAGTGCTTGGAAAATCGAATACAAACTTCTCTTTTGAGTATTCCGATGAACACCCTAAGCAAAGGCTGAAGAATAAGATTGCAAGACTATTCTTCATAACTACTAATTCGAATATGCTTGTTTGACAGCACGTAATCCAACATTATACCATTTGGATTCCAAAAATACACGCTTAATCTGTCTCCCAGTTGAATGTTCAATTCTTCACTTATTATCCGATGATTTATTTTGAGAACATAAGAATTCTCCGTCGTGGGATGAAGTAACTCTGTTACCTCTACTTTGTTCCAATAACGCACGAAAGTAGTGTCCGACTCATCCCGCTTAATACTAAAAACAAGCAGGGGGCTCGGGTCTACATGTGCCGTTTCAACAGTCATTTCAATGGACACCTCCGCGGTCTCAAATCCACGCTCCAAACTTAAGTCTACCAATTGAAAAAATTCTGACCCTTGAGGTATTTTTTCTTTTTCTGACTGGGAGTGAGCATACAACAATTGCTTTTGTTCATTAGAAGGGAATAAATTGTTTAGGAACTCTATATTTCTATGCAACGACTCATAAGCCTTTTTCAATTCAATCATCGATTGGTCTTCGACTTCTTCATCCTTGATAAATAAACCAGTGTTACTCATCTTGTGAACCTTAGCCCCATCGACAAAGTACCCATTATGCATAAAATCCTTCATGGTTCGGTTATTCATCATAAACGCGACGGTACGCTCATTTCGGTAGGTCGATAACGTATCAAACTCTTGACCCAACCAATGCACATTATTGGGTGAAGGCCAGTTGTAGCGCGATTCAAATAAGGAAATTAAACTTGGCGTAATATCGAGCTGCGTATTTACCGCATGGATTTCTTTTCGGCGTTTCAATAAAGGGGAATAAATAATGCAAGGCGCTCGGTACTTTTCTATTTCATCCTTTTGTGGAATCTCACTCATCATGTGATCCCCCATTATGATGAAGATCGTATTTTGAAACTTTTGTTGCTTAGCATAAGTCTTAAAAAATTGCTTGAGCACATCGTCCGTATACAAAAAGGAAGAAAGCTCTTTCGTATACTTTTTCATTTTATAATACATCGACTCATTGGAATACTCAACAGTCCGAATTATTTTCTCTGCTTTCTCACGATAATGCGCTTGATCCTCAAAAATAAATGGATAATGCATAGAAAGTGTCAAGTAAACATCCAATTTGGGGCCTTTGGTGCGGCGATAGATTTCTTCCCAGCTATTCAGGAATAGGGCGCGATCTCCAATTCCAAATGGCACTGGGTCGATAGACGTCTGATAACTTGTTCCTTCATAGTTATATTCTTCCCGATCTATAATCGTAGTAAATCCCATTTGCGTAACGAAGGAATTCATATCGTCAAACGCAGCATGTCCCCCGTAAAAAAACGTTCCGTCATAGCCATGTGTAATCAAATATTCCGGGAGGGAATAAAAAGTTGGGTAATTATTCTTTAACGCTGTGAATCCCCTCTTTCCATGAGGTAGCGATCCTAAAGCACTTGGCAAAACAGCAAATGTGCGTTGCGCAGTTGCTAAAAAGTTGGGGAAATACAATGACTGTTCTGCTAAAGAATCCAAAAAGGGTGTGAAGCTGGCGTTTTCCGCGTATTTCCCGCTATAAGGACTGGATAAACTTTCAACGATAATAAAAACAACATTAGGTGGAGTCTCCTTTAACGCAAAAAAAGGCGCTAAAGCACTACCCGAAGTTTTTTGATGTAACAATGGATAGTTGGGATTTCCCCAGGTACGAGAATTAGATTCCCGATAAATTGATGTTGCGGTGTCAACATCCGCTAATTTTTCTGAAAAATAATGCGTTTGAAACGACTTTAAAAAGTACATTGTCTTGTTTTCTGCTACATTTATCTCTGTCAATGATAATTTTTTGGGAATAGGAATAAGGCTAAGTAACACCAATCCCCCAGCTGCATAATTCCAGCCCCAATAGCGTGAAATCTGTTTCTGATAGAGCAATCCAATCCAAAACAGAAGTACCGAAACAGGGAGCAATAAATAATAAGTCTTAAACACTAAATAGTCCCTAGCTATGGTCGTCATTTCACCGAACGAAAAATCGAGAAGCATGATCGAAACAGGCTCTGCTGTTAGAACAAAATAAAACGTAGAAATGAGCTGAAAAACAAGAGTTACTGATAACAAAAATCCAAGTATAATCTTCATCCAACGCTTGTAAAGCTGCGGAGCAAAAAGAAATAAAACCCAAAAAACAAGTCCTATAAAAACAGCTTCGCGCACCAGGGCCCAGCCAACAATGGTCTTAGGGTATTCAAAGTGATGCTGAGAAAAAAGGATGCCTAGCTCGATGATTTTACCAACGATTGCAGAATAGAAGAAGGGTAAAAACAACGGCAACGCCTGATCGAAGCGCAAGGAATACACTTTTCGTATGGTAGCCAGTTTTATCACCTGTAAGTTTGTACGAAGATAGGAATTTGAGTTGGGTTTATCGAATGTTGAAAAGTGAAAGTTGAAAAGCACTCCCCTTTTTAGACTTTCGACTTTGGACTTTCTAACTGCAAAAGGCCAACCACCTCATCAAACGCTTCAATATGGGCCATATGACCCGCTTCTTCCACTAAGAAAAATTTATTCTCGTAGTAAGAAGTTATCTCCTGCATTTTTTCAAATGGTAGGAGCTTGTCGTGTTTTCCTTGGATGACGGTCAAATTTTCACGATACATCTCCATAACGTCTTCTGCTGAATGTCTATCGCGCATTGCTAAAGTGCTCAGCGCAATGCTTTCTGAAGTCATCAACAAGGCTTCTTCAATAAGTTGTGCTACTGCAGATGGATGGTCTTCAGCTTGACGAAATAAATTCGGAATAGCTTGGCGAATAAAGAGCGATTTATTAGTGGTAACAATGCGGGCAACTTGCGTACGTTCTTCTTTTTTAATTTCACTGTCCTCAAAAGGATGAGAATTCAACAACACAATTTTTTCACAGCGTTGAACTCCTAGTTGTTTACCCACTTCAAGGGCGACATATCCCCCTAAAGAATGCCCCACAATAGAAAACACTTCAATTCGCTCTTTATCAAGGATTTCTTTAACCTTTTCGGCGAGTTGTTCAATGGATAAATCCGCTTGAGGTGCTGGAGAATTTCCGTGACCACTCAGTTCTATTGCAATCGCCTTTATTCCTGAAAGCGCGGGGAGGATCTTTTCCCACATCGTATTGCTTTCGAGAAAACCGTGGATAAAAACAATCGGGGATCCTTCACCAGAGACTTCGTAGTTTAACATCTAGTTGGAATTCATAATGTCTTCAATCTCCTCTGCCTCTAATGGTATTGTTGCCATTAAATTTTTAGGTTCACCTTTCGCTTGTACCACTAAATCATCTTCCAAACGAATTCCTAAATTCTCCGCCGGAATATAAATGCCTGGCTCACACGTAAAGACCATTCCAGCTTCTATTGGCTTATGATATAACCCTGAATCATGGGTGTCTAAACCGATGTGGTGAGAAGTTCCGTGCATGAAATATTTTTTATATGCCGGCCAATCTGGGTTTTGGTTTTTAATGTCGGTGGCATCAATCAACTTCAGCTTCACCAATTCCGCTTCCATTATTTTGCCGACTTCTTTGTGGTATTCTGGGATCAACGTTCCTGGTACCAATAATTTTTCAGCCTCCTTCTTTACATGTAAAACGCTATTGTAAACTGCCCTTTGGCGATCTGTATAGCGTCCATTTACAGGAAAAGAACGCGTTAAATCGGAGGCATAATTCGCATACTCAGCACCGAAATCCATTAAAATCACATCGCCATCCTTACACTGCATATTATTTTCGATGTAATGTAACACACATGCATTTTTTCCACTGGCAATAATCGGGGTATACGCAAATCCTTTTGAACGATTGCGTATAAATTCATGGCTAATTTCTGCTTCGAGCTCATATTCCCAAACACCTGGTTTTAGAAAATCCAACACTCGGTGAACACCTTTTTTAGTGATTCCGCACGCATGTTCGATCAGATTAATCTCCGTTTGTTCTTTCACACTGCGTAAGGCATGCAAAATTGGTGCACTTTTGTGCACGTGATGGGCTGGGTATTTCGCTTTGTATTTTTCAATAAAGCGGTCTTCACGCGTTTGTACCTCCGTATTCGCACGCAGGTGTTCGTTTGTGTTGAAGTAAATTCCCTCTGCTTCTGCCATCAACTGATTGAAAATTGTATCAAATTGATCGAGCCAATGAACCGTTTTTATCCCAGATGTTTCAAATGCAGCATCCTTCGTTAGTTTTTCCCCCTCCCAAATAGCGATTAACTCACTGGTTTCCTTCAAAAACAACACCTCTTTGTGGTTGGGATTAGACGCGTTTGGAAATAACACTAAAATACTCTCCTCTTGGTCCACTCCAGATAAATACAAAATATCTCTATGTTGCTGAAAAGGCATCGTGGAATCCCCACTAATCGGGTAAATGTCATTTGAATTAAATACCGCCAATGTATTTGGCTTCATGTGTTGGGTGAATTTCGCTCTGTTTTTAATGAATAGCGACTTATCGATACGATCGTATTTCATGCTTTCTGTTTTGAGCCACCAAGATAGAAATTTATCGAGGAATGGTGAAGGAATGGTTGGAAATTAGTTTTCGGGGTATTGAAATCTTGAACAAATACATATCAGTATAGGTTAATAGTTGTAGATTAGCGCGCAACACATAACTTTGCACTCAAAATTAAACCCCATGTTCACAGGCATTATTGAAGTACTTGGCAAGCTCGTAAAAACGGAAAAAGAAGTCGACAACGTTCACTTTACATTTACCTCCCCATTTACACATGAATTAAAAATCGACCAAAGTGTAGCACATAACGGGGTATGTTTAACTGTTGTGGAGATCGACAATGAGGCCTATACCGTAACCGCCATTGCGGAAACATTAAGCAAAACGAACTTAGGGAATTTAGCCGTTGGTGATGTTGTAAACCTAGAGCGCTGCATGCTTGCTAATGGGCGTTTTGATGGACACATTGTGCAAGGGCACGTGGATACAACTGGGGTTTGTAAAGAGGTGATTACATCAGATGGAAGCTGGGAGTTTGTATTCGAACACGATGGGAGTCAATCTACCGTTCAAAAAGGTTCCATCACGGTAAATGGCGTAAGCTTAACGGTTGTTCAATCGGAAGAAAAATTATTTTCTGTGTGTATTATTCCCTACACGTACGAGCACACCAACTTCAAAAATATTAAGGTTGGAGACAAAGTGAACTTGGAGTTTGATATTATCGGGAAGTATGTGGCGCAGATGATGAAGCGGGGTTAGGTTAAAAAATTTAGCACAACTTGGAACTGGCAACCTGAAACGCGCGAAGCGCAAAACACTAACTGTGGACCTCAAACTTTTTTAACTTCGATGTCCTCCCATTATTCCAACGAACTTACTATTTTTGGCAGGCATATTTCAACGAGATGAAAAGAACCCGAATTATAGATGTATTGACCTCCTCCAAAGTAGGAGATAAACTAGTAGTGAAAGGTTGGGTAAGGGCGTTTAGAAGTAACCGTTTTATCCAACTCAATGATGGATCTACGATAAAGAATTTGCAAGCTGTAGTAGACTTTGAGCAAATGGACGAAGAACTCCTTAAACGAGTAACCACAGCTTCTTCTGTTTCCTTAACAGGAACATTGGTCGAATCACAAGGTGCTGGCCAAGCAGTAGAGTTGCAAGTAGAAAGCTTGGAGGTTTTAGGTGACGCAAATCCAGACGACGTTCAAAAGACGGTGATGCAGCCTAAGAAACATAGCCTTGATTTCTTGCGCGAACAAGCACACTTACGTTTTAGAACGAATACATTTGGAGCTGTTTTCCGCATTCGACATGGGGTTTCATTTGCCATACACAAGTTTTTCAACGACCGCGGATTTTTTAATCTACATACGCCTATTTTAACCGGTTCAGATGCCGAAGGCGCTGGGGAAATGTTTCACGTCACCAATTTTGACCTTGGAAATGTTCCAAAAAATGAAGCTGGCGAAGTCGATTTTGAACAAGACTTTTTCGGAAAGCAAGTCAACCTAACTGTTTCTGGACAATTAGAGGCAGAGCTGGGGGCGTTAGCACTGGGTAAGGTGTATACATTCGGCCCAACATTTAGAGCGGAGAACTCAAACACTTCTCGCCACTTGGCGGAGTTTTGGATGGTAGAACCAGAAGTTGCCTTCAATGACTTGGAAGACAACATGAACTTGACAGAAGATTTTCTAAAATACATCTGTCGCTATATCCTCGATAACTTCAACGACGACCTTCAATTCTTAAATGATCGGGACGCTGAAGAGCAAAAATCTAAGCCAGAGGCAGAAAGAAATGCATTGTCACTTATTGAGCGATTAGAATTTGTGGTGAATAATAATTTCGAGCGCATCACGTATACCAAAGCCATCGAGATTTTACATAACTCGAAGCCCTACAAGAAAAAGAAGTTTAAGTACCCGGTTGAATGGGGAACAGATTTGCAATCGGAACATGAACGCTTCTTGGTGGAGAAAGAATTCAATAAGCCCGTCATCATCACCGATTATCCTGCGGCATTTAAGGCCTTTTATATGCGTCAAAACGACGATGGAAAAACAGTTGCTGCCATGGATGTGCTGTTCCCAGGAATTGGTGAAATTGTGGGTGGTTCTCAGCGTGAAGAGCGTATGGATATTCTACTTGAAAAATGCAAGGCTTTTAACATCCCTGAAGACCATATTTGGTGGTATTTGGAAACACGTAAATTTGGAACTGTTCCGCATGCCGGATTCGGATTAGGATTTGAGCGTATGGTTATGTTTGTTACTGGAATGAATAATATCCGCGATGTGATTCCTTTTCCACGGACACCACAAAACGCAGAATTTTAGATAAAAACCCTGTGTTTTCAATTTTTTTTAAGTTATTTTAAGGGTGTAATTACAGAACCATGTCATTAAAGCAGTCGTTATCGCAGAAGTTAGACCAACGTCTTTCTCCCCAGCAAATTCAATTAATGAAGTTGCTGGAAGTGCCTACCATGGAACTGGATCAACGCATCAAGCAAGAAATTGAGGAAAATCCAGTATTAGAAGAAGGGAAAGACGATAACGACGAGGACTTTTCTGCTGAAGAATATGACGATTACGGAGAGAACTCGGACGAACGAGAAGATTTCGATATCAATGATTATTTAGATGATGATGAGCCGGCTTATAAAACGAGCGTAAATAATAAAGGAAAAGACGACGAAGAACGTGCCATACCTCTTTCTTCAGGAAATTCATTTCAAGAGCGCCTCATGGGACAGCTCAATTTGCAAGATTTGACGGAAAAACAGGTTCTACTCGCCTCTTATTTAATTGGAAACTTGGATGACGCTGGTTATCTTGAACGTGACTTGGAATCAATCGTCGATGATTTAGCCTTCTCTCAAAATATTACCGCCTCAGAAGAAGAGTTGGCAGAAGTACTCGAAGCCATTCAAGAATTAGACCCTGCCGGAATTGGAGCGCGTGATTTAAAAGAGTGCTTGTTACTTCAAATTCGCCGCAAACAAAACGGAGACATTACCCGCTATACGGCTATGAAAGTCTTAGAAGATTACTTCGAAGAGTTCACCAAGAAACATTACGATAAAATTATTGATAAACTCGAAATCGAAGAGGACGACTTACGCGCGGCCATTAATGAAATTATTCGTCTCAACCCAAAACCAGCAGGTTCGCTCAAGGAAAGCTCTAAATCGATGATTCAAATTATTCCGGATTTTGAAATTACAGAATCGGATGGAGACCTAGAACTCACGTTGAACGGACGAAATGCGCCTGAATTAAAAATAAGTCGTAGCTACGAAAAAATGCTGAGAAGCTATTCAGAAGGTGCAAAATTGAATAAGTCGGATAAAGAAGCAATGCTTTTTGTGAAGCAAAAATTAGACTCAGCGAAATGGTTCATTGATGCCATCAAACAACGTCAAAACACATTGTTTTTCACCATGTCTGCCATCATGAACTACCAACGAGAATATTTCTTAACCGGGGATGAAACGAAGTTGCGCCCAATGATTTTGAAAAACATCGCGGAAATTGTTAACCTCGATATTTCTACAATCTCACGTGTGGCGAACTCTAAATATGTACAAACGCCATACGGTGTTTTTTCACTCAAATATTTCTTCTCTGAATCATTATCAACAGATTCAGGAGAGGATGTTTCCACCCGAGAAGTGAAGAAAATTTTATCAGAAGCCATTGAGGCAGAAGAAAAACGAAAGCCGTTAACGGACGAAAAATTAGCGGCCCTCCTAAAAGAAAAAGGGTACAACATCGCCCGTCGTACAATTGCTAAATACCGAGAGCAACTCAATATTCCAGTTGCACGATTACGTAAGGAGTTGTAATGAGATTACTCGCAGAAATCGTTTCTTGGATTTTTTTACCGCTATTTACGCCTGTGTATGCTTTACTCGGCGTATTATATATCCCGTCAACACCGAAAACCTTCTTGTTATGGGACTCCTTGTATCATTACCCTGAAACATTAAAAGTTTCGTTCATTTCTTTATTCCTTATTTTCACTACAATTGCCCCAGGTCTTTCACTAATTATGCTCAAAGTGAATCGAACAATTTCTAGCCTTTCGTTGGACAATAAGGAGGAGCGGGGCTTCCCCATTAGTATTATGATTTTTTACTGTGTCGTGCTCTACGGTGTTATGACCTATCAAGAAGGGTATATCCCAACAATCTTAAAAGCCATGGCTATTGGAGGAGCGATTTCTTCCTTATTGGCGTTTATTATTACCAAGGCATATAAAGTCAGTCTACACGGAATGGGTATGGGAGCACTCTGTGGATTCATTTTCTCCTATTTTCTCGAAATGGAGTTCTTTTACGCAGAACTGTTATACCTATGCATTTTGCTCAGCGCGTTAACATTGAGTTGTCGTTTTTACCTGAATAAACATTCATTGGAGCAATTATTCCTAGGCTATGGCATTGGATTTGGTTGTCAATTTTTATCTATTTACTTTTATCCCTGTTAAATCATTTTTTATGAAAAACCGAGTTTCTCTTTCCTTATTAATCAGTGCTGTTTTTGTGCTATCGAACTGTTCCAACCCGAAAGAAGGAAAAACAGGTTTCAATTTGTTCACTGTTCAACAAGACCGTGAATTAGGCGCACAAGTTGCCGCTGAAATCGATGGAAATCCACAAAAATATCCTGTCTTAGATAGCGCACAATATCCTGCAGCATATAAATACCTTTACGACATGCGCGACCGTATTCTGAATAGCGGGAAAGTGGTACACAAAGATGAATTTCAATGGCGTTTGCGGATCATTCGGGATGACAATACTTTAAACGCATTTTGTACACCAGGTGGATATATTTATGTCTACACTGGTTTGATTAAATTCCTTGATGCAGAAGATCAACTCGCAGGAGTAATGGGGCATGAAATCGCTCACGCGGATTATCGGCATTCAACACGTCAAATGACACAAATGTATGGCGTACAACTTTTGTTAAGTGTTTTAGCAGGAGACAGAGAAGCACTAAAGCAAATTACTGGAGGGCTCATTGGATTAAAATTTTCGCGGTCACATGAAACCGAGGCCGATGAAGCTTCTGTCATTTATTTGTGCCCCACGGACTATGATGCAGCTGGCGGAGCTAAGTTCTTTCAAAAAATCCAAGAGGTTGGTGGAGCTACTCCTCCCGAATTTTTGAGCACGCATCCGAATCCAGAAAATAGAATTGACAACTTTTACAATAATAAACTCGTTCAAGGATGTGCTGGGACAGAAGATTATCAAGCGCGCTACACTGCTTTTAAAAACTCTCTCCCATAGATCGCTATGATTGTACAGCTCGAAACCGGCCAAAAAATCAATTTAAAAGAAGGGCATGACATCTCACTTCCCCTTTCAAATAGTCCACTCAACCCTACGGCATGGTACGTTAACCCTCCGCGCTTCGAACCAGTAATGGAAAACGGATGGGTAGGTTCGGTGCTATTGGGTGGTGCCGTTAATTTTAGGAATATTTACTTCAATCCACATGGTCATGGAACCCACACCGAGTGTCTGGGGCACATTACGAAGAAAATTCACTCCATTAACAACCTGCTAAACGATTACTTTTTTACAGCGGTGCTCGTATCGGTTTCACCTGAGAAAGTATCCGTTGGAGAAGAAATAGATTCCGTCATTACAAAAAAATCATTGGCAGCATTAGCTGCTTATTCGAGCGTAGAGGCGGTAGTTATACGAACGCTTCCCAACACCAATACTAAACAATCCTATCAATACTCATCCACCAATCCTCCTTACTTATCGTTGGATTGTTTAGAAGAACTCAATCGTTTAGGTGTTAAGCACCTGTTACTAGACCTTCCCAGTGTAGACAGAGAAAGTGACGGTGGGGCGTTAGCTTTTCACCACGCATACTGGGGAGTACCGTCAAAACCAGACATGGAACGAACCATAACAGAATTAGTATTTGTAAACAATGCTATTCCTGATGGAGAATACATGTTGAACCTACAAGTTGCTCCCTTCGAAAACGACGCTTCTCCCTCACGACCGGTGTTGTATTCGTATATTTAATGTATTCTATGAGAGCTACATTAGTTATTATTTTATTCGTTATTTCTGTTGGACTGTCGCATGGACAGCAAGAGCTTCCCGAGGCCCCGCTTGAAGCTGTTTTATTTGGCGCGTCCTTCGGACAATTTGAAAAAGTAGAAATCGGAATTCGACCTTCATTTGCACTGAATCGTCAAATAAATAACTTCTTACAAAAAAAGAGTGTTCCGAAGAAAGAGCGGGTCAATCCATTCTTGGAGTGGGAACTCAATATTCAAGCTGAATTCACCCATGTGGCATCTGGAAAAAAAGTAATTCAACCCGGATTTTATTACCGGGAGATGGACCGGGATGAACGCATCAATGGCTGGATTGATAAAGAAAATGAATACCCCCTGCGCATACGGTTTTCAGCTGCGGATACTGGTCGTTGGGAAGTTGAACTGCACGTCACTGTGAATGATTCAATAAGACACCCTGTTCAAGACCTCTCATTTGACATCGGACGGTCTGAAAATATCGGAATAGTAGGGGTATCAGAGAACAACTCCAATTTTATGCGGGGCGGAGAAGTCATTGTTCCAACTGGAATCAACTTACCACACCCATATATGGGGAATAACATGTTGTATAGTCTTTACCCTGAGGAAAAACTCAATATGGAGGCGTGGAAACTATTTCAAGACGACGTCAAACAATTTGCTAATGAAGGCGGTAAATACTTTCGTTTCTTCATGGGGCCCTCAGCCTCTGATATTGAATTCGAAGAGTTAGGAAATTATTATGATCGCTTGAATTATGCTTGGGAAATAGACCAAATGCTGGTACTCTGTGAATCCAAAGATGTTCTAATTGATTTCAATATGATGCTGCATACTCCATTCATGTTGGCAGGAGATTACTATCAGTTCCGCTGGGATTATTCCAGTTTTTGGCCAGATCCAAAGGCATGGCCTTACAAAGATCCTAATCCTATTTATTGTTATGCTAAGACCTTTAATTCCACAACTCCTTCCGATATGTTTTTAAACACGGAAGCCATGAAGTACATTAAACAACGTTATCGCTATATGATTGCACGTTGGGGTTATTCTACTTCAATAATGATGTGGGAGCCTATGAGTGAACCATGGCACATCAATGAGAATGGCTTCAGTCATGATACACCCTATGATAGTTTAACAGGAAACAAGGAGCGAAAGGCCGTTCATCAATTCCACAAGGAAATGGCCCATTACATTAAGAAAGAGTTGGGTGACCCTCATTTAATTGGAGCTGTTGGCCGTTTCCCTTCGGGCGACCAGCGTATTTTCTCTCACTTGGAAATTGAGGGGATGGAATATAGCGACAGTACCTGGTATGACGAAAACATTGATGTTCTCTCGATTTCCTACTACACACCTTCCCCAGAAAAATCAATACTCTCTAAACCCGGAAAATCATCCCTTGAATGTGAATCAGGAGAAAACTCCATGTATTGCTTGATTCAACGGCTCACTGAAACCTACTCAAAGCCTGTTTTTTTCGCTGAAGCAGATCATGGCGACGGTACCCACGTATGTTCGAACATGCAAGGAAATAAACTTGACCTTATGCGCTACCCGATTTCCGGAGCAGCAGGACACTTTGTCTGGGCGGCCTTTGGTTACTCCTACGGGGATAAGCAATACGCCATTGATGAACGTGACATCTGGAAAGAAGCCATTCTTGCTGAGCGCTACTTTAATTCAGTTACCGCTCGCGCCATATTCAACAAAACGACTATTCAAGGAAGAGAACGTCAGCGAATACGAGGAGCTTCTAAATCCGTTAAAAACCACGAATATAGGCTTTCCCAAGACCGAAAAAAAGGCATAGGGTATATTTACAACCGAACATTTAATGCCCATACTGCTGGATCGGCCGATGGGATACCAACCACACCGGAAAGTCCATGCTTCATCAATGAGTCAGACTTCCAAACAGCACAAGAAATAACCTGGAGGCCTAACAAGATGTCCATAGATGGGTTAAATCCGCGGCAACGTTATACGATTCGTTATTACGGTTTTGAAACCGGACAATTCGTTAACGCCTTTGAAATTCGTGCGAATATGTTTGGTAAAGCAAAATTAGTGCACCCGGTTTTAGGTGTAATTCGAGAAGAGCATCCATTCTTTTGGTATCAACTCACCGCAGAATAGAATCGGAAAAATTCTCCACAAGGTTCATCAAACATTTTTATCTTTACGGTTCAAGCAGGGAATCGATGGCAAAGTTTACGTTAAGCATTGAAGATGATTTTGATTTCGACTTATTCGGGTTTTGTTCACATTACACTGATTATCGGGCATGCTGGGCAATCAATGAAGGTCTTGATTTAAAACTTGTGAAATCTGATGAGTCCTTCATGGTGTCAGGAAAAAAAGGAGAGATCCTCTCCGCTCACTCATTTTATGAATGGTTCGATAAAGAAAATTTATTAACCTATTATTTGATAAAAAATAAAGACGGGGTTCACTTTTTAATTCCGGAACTGTCTCAAATCGATTACTTTCTAATTGTCAAAGAGTCTGGCGTCATAGCACCGACCGAATTCCTTGCTAAATTAAAACAAACACCAGGTGTTTTAACAGGATTTCATTATGATCCATTTGAATTAAAATCAGCAAAACATCTGATTTTTTAGATTCGTTTTCACAAAGAAGACACAAACATAACTGAAACTTTACACAGGAATTGAACATAAAGATTGAATAGTCATTATCTTTGATTTCGATTCTGAAGAAGAATGGTCATATCGACTTTGAAGTATTCAGGTAAACAAACACACATGAAAAAAACTAAAATAGTTGCCACGATGGGGCCGGCTTGTGCCGATAAAGAAACCTTACGCGGAATGATGCTTGCCGGAATGAACGTAGCACGTCTCAATTTTTCGCATGGGGGCTATAATGATCATAAAAAAATCATTGACACCATCCGAGAATTAAATAGTGAAACCGGGCTAAATATCGCGCTATTAGCCGACCTTCAAGGGCCAAAAATTCGCACCCGTAAAATGAAGGACAACGGTGTCTTACTCAAGAACGGGAAGGAAGTTACGATTGTTGTCGACGATATATTAGAAGGAACTGCGGAGAAATTTGCCATTAATTACAAAGAACTCCCTAGAGACGTTGCTGTAGGTGAACTAATCCTTTTAGACGATGGAAAGCTTCAATTAGAAGTGTTGAAAACAAACGGAACCAATGAGGTCATCGCGAAAGTTAACCACGGTGGTATATTATCCTCTAATAAAGGTGTCAATTTGCCGAATACAAAAATATCCCTTCCTTGTTTAACGGAAAAAGACATTGAAGATTTGAATTGGGCGATTGAACAAAACTTCGATTGGATAGGATTGTCTTTTGTGCGATCAGCACGCGACATTATAGAGCTCAAACATATTATTGCGAATAGCAAGTGTAAAGCCAAAGTGATTGCAAAAATTGAAAAACCTGAAGCGGTTAAAGATATTGATGATATTATTCGTCAAACAGATGCCATAATGGTGGCAAGAGGGGACCTCGGAGTAGAAATTCCTATGGAGGATGTTCCTCTTGTGCAAAAAATGCTGATTCAGAAATGTTACCTACATGCTAAACCCATCATTGTAGCAACGCAAATGATGGAGAGTATGATCGACAATATTACGCCCACTCGAGCAGAAGTGAATGATGTCGCCAATGCTGTTTTAGATGGTGCAGATGCCGTAATGTTATCCGGTGAAACTTCTGTAGGTAAGCACCCGATTCAAGTTATCAATGCGATGTCAAAAATCGTTACAAAAATGGAAACTTCAGAGGCGATTTATCACAAAGAGGAGTTGCCAGAAAAGAATCAAGAACGCTTTATCTCGGATTCTATTTGTTTTAACGCAACACGCCTTTCCCAACGAGTAGAATCTAAAGGGATTGTTACCATGTCGTTTTCAGGCTACACCGCCTATAAAATTGCTTCACAACGCCCGAAAGCGCCAATTTTTGTGTTTACAAGCAACAAGCGCATCCTAACCCAAATCAATTTGATTTGGGGAGTACGTGGATTTTATTACGACAAAGTAGTGAGTACCGACCATACAATCGCCGATATCAAGTACATTCTTAAAAAAGAAGGTATGCTAAAGGAAGGAGATTTAGTAATCAATATTACTTCAATTCCTATTGAAGAAATGGGTAAATCCAATATGTTGAAATTGAGTTATGTGGAATAACGGAATGGCAGTTAAAGTTTTTCAATCAATCCATTGAAAACAGCAGCAAAGCATACTTATTTGCCGCTGTTTAGGTGTTTCTTTAAGTTCTATTTTATCACATAACGAATAGCCCCGGATCCACCCCATCCGAAACCGATAGAATTAATAATTCCAATGTAAGGACCCATATCAAACGCCAAATCAATTGGAAGTCCAATTAGTGGGTCCAAGTTCCAATCTAAACCAATTGCTGCAATAGCTCCTAAATATAACCCTTGATTGTATGTCCATTTTCCATTTGGATAAACATCAGCGCTGTTCCATGTACCAACGGCTCCGCCAACACCAATGTACCAATCCAATCCATCGACAATACTTGTTGAATTCTGCCATTCATACATTACCGAGCCTCTTAAGTGATTATTTCCACCACCTAGAGTGAACTCTAACGCATTGTTTCCTCCGATGAACGTTTTAAAGTTCATCCCACCTCCGACTATTCGACCGCCGGCCGCATTACCTCCCTTTAACCCAATGGACATTTGATGATTTTGTGAAAAACCAAACGTCATGATAAATACACTACTAAGTAAAAATACTATCTTTCCCATAACCCAATTATTTTTATTCGAAGATATGGAAAAATGAGGGGATAAAATAAAAAAAGCGCCCCTAAAATGGGGGCGCTTTTTTTGAATATCAGAACTGATTATTTACTACTCAATAATTGAACAAATCCGTGGTGTGTTTGGCTTACTTCATCCATCCCGGTAATTGTAAATTTATAGAAGTACGTTCCATCTTTACATGGCGCACCAGTATTCATGTTTTTACCATTCCATACAGCGTTGACATCCGTAGATTCAAAAACAACATTCCCCCACCGGTTTAAGATCACCATATCCAACGCAATTGCATTTTCTGGGTTAATACTAAAGACGTCGTTACTTCCATCATTGTTAGGTGTAAAAACATTCGGCATATCAAAGTACAACGGCAACAACAGATTCACAACGACAGTTTGGTAAGCTGTATCGGCACATGCTCCTTCTGTTACAATTAGAGACACGAGATATGTACCTTCTTCATTATAGAGAGATGATTGATCGGTAGGGGTAGCTGTCGAAGCTGTTTCACCATTGTCAAAGTCCCAAACATAAGAACTTCCTCCAGAACTATTATTAATGAACGCTACGTTCAACGGCGCGTTTCCAACAGAAGGATTTGGTGTAAAAGACGCTGTTGGAGGCGGATCTTGTTCTAAGAAAATCGAATCATTCACAGCACACACATCATCTTCTATAGAGAAGTAATACCATCCCGATGGCAGGTCTTCCCAAACAGAAGCATTAATATTATTTGGGTTACTTACGCCCGGACCATTCCACGTGTACAATGGCGTTCCTGTAAATCCACTACCGATTCCAGACACAGCGCCAGTTGCCAATCCACACTCAGAAGGGAATTGGAACATCGTATCTATTGCAATTGTTTGATTCAAGTTAACGATAGCCGTATCTTGCACTTCAAAACCACATTGGTCTGTTGCAGTAAAAACAAAATAATATGGACCGTTTTCTCCAACCACGGGAACCTGCACAGGTGTTCCTGTTTGGCCGTCATCCCATTCATAACTGTACGGAGGGAATCCACCAGTAACTGAGCCCCATATAGTGACCGAAGTATCCTGACAAAGAATTGTAGTATCCGTAGCCATGGTTTCAAAGTTGGGTTCTAAGAGCAACCAAATGGTTCCCTCAGCAAAAATGGTGTCTCCACAAGGTGTAACAGTCTGTGCACTCACAGTTAATGAAAATGGATTACCCGTAGGACCACCATTGGTTGGAGTAATTGTTAAAGAAATAGTGTCTTCTCCTGGATAAAAAACAACAGAATCACCGGGGGCTATAAAGTTATAATCTGTTCCTTCCACAGCGTCCCCACTCGTTCCGAAGTAAATAACTAGTGTGTCGCTAGTCTGGTTTACTGGGCGTGTAAAATAAATAACTCCCTCAGTACAATTTGCTACTAACGTGGTGTCAGAGGCTGAAGCTCCTGCCTGTATATCAATGTTTACAACATCCGATGTAAATGAGTTTGCTTCTAAAAATACACCAGAATCCAACATATCATCAAAGTCATTCGCAATGGCCAATTTAATGTGAAACGTATCACTACAAACCAAATCAGATGTAGCAGCTAATACAACTGTTCCACCGTTGAATGCAGGAAGACCTGTTGTAGCCGTGAAAATAGGGTTATATGATGTAGTAAAGTAGATAGTGTTATTTTGCCAGTTAGGGTCGGCCGCCTCACATGGGGCAGGATTTCCACCACTGGGCACACCGCCGTTTACAGTGTTAATCGCAACAGGTACTGTTGTTCCAGGAACAGTTGCAATATTCACAGCATTGTTAGAATATGGCCCTGTGATTCCTGGACCAGAAATAAAGAATCCAAAAGCATCGTTAAAGTTGGAGCACGTGTAACTCGAATACTCTAGAGAAGCGAAAATGTAGTTAAACGATAAGGTATCCCCAGTTGGCACGAAATCAAATTCAATGACCGCTCCGTTCATCGCAGAGCCACTTGTAATTGCATTTAAATCTGGATCATTCAAGTTTCCTCCCCCGGAAGCTGTTGTCATCATTACACCCGACTGAATTGGGAAGGCAGATGCTCCAGCATTGAACTCAAGAACATTCGGCTGCGCTACATTCGCGTTTCCCCCAATTGAAGGATTATATTGTATGTTAAATGCGTTGATACCAGCACCAATCAAAATGTCTTCTACGGCTTGAACTGGAGTAATTGGTCCATTAGGGCTCAAATTAAGCTGTGACCAAGATACTACAGAAAGAACCGTAAAAACAACCGTTGCAACTAACTGTGAACTATATTTTTTCATCTAAGAGAGAATTTTTCCTTTTAAAGACCCACAAAGAAACGGAAAGGTTGCATAACTTCATAATTTTTTAATACAAAATACAAGAACTTACTATTTCTGTGAAAAAATTACACAGCTCGCCATGAATCATTAAATTTGTAGAACAACATTAAGCTCATGGAAAAAACGAACACATTTATTCAAACCAACAAAGACCGATTTCTAGAAGAATTACTTGCTCTTTTGCGTATTCCTTCTGTTTCAGCAGACCCTGCATATGATGGGGATGTTCGCAAAACTGCTGAAAAAGTAGCTGAAAGCTTGAAAAATGCAGGTGCTGAAAATATTGAAATTTGTGAAACAGCAGGTCACCCTATTGTATATGGTGAAAAAATCATTGACGCCTCTTTACCGACGGTATTGGTATACGGACATTATGACGTTCAACCTGCTGACCCAATAGACTTGTGGGACTCACCCCCATTTGAACCCGTAATTAAATCAACGAAAAACCACCCTGAGGGGGCTATTTTTGCCCGAGGCGCTTGCGATGATAAAGGACAAATGTTTATGCATGTAAAAGCACTTGAGGCGATGGTTAAAACTGGCGAGCTTGCGTGTAATGCAAAATTCATGATTGAGGGAGAAGAAGAAGTCGGGAGCGAAAATTTGGGGGTTTTCATCAAAGAAAATAAAGAGCGGCTAAAAGCAGATATCATTTTAGTTTCTGACACAGGAATTATAGCAAACGAAACGCCTTCCATTACAACTGGTTTGAGAGGACTGAGTTATGTAGAGGTGGAAGTTACGGGACCAAATAGAGATTTACACTCTGGTTTGTACGGAGGATGTGTGGCCAATCCCATCAATATTTTAGCACAAATGATTGCCCAGTTGCACGATGAGAAAAATAAAATCACTATACCTGGATTTTACGATAAAGTCATTGAGATTAGTCCTGAAGAGCGCGCTGAAATGGCAAAAGCGCCATACTCTGAGGAGGCGTATAAAGCTTCCATTGATTTGACAGATGTGCATGGTGAGGAGGGTTACACGACGAGAGAGCGCGGGTCTATTCGTCCTACATTAGACGTAAATGGTATTTGGGGAGGTTACATTGGCGAAGGTGCTAAGACCGTAATCGCTTCAAAGGCATATGCTAAAATATCCATGCGGTTGGTGCCTGATCAAGACCCACACGAAATTACGGAACTGTTTACGCGCTATTTCGAATCGATTGCCCCATCTTCTGTGCGCTTAAAGGTAAAACCACATCATGGTGGTGAGCCTGCTGTAACGCCTATCGATTCTAACGGATACCTAGCGGCAAGTAAGGCAATGGAGAGAACATTCGGAAAAAAACCTATCCCTCTTCGAAGCGGAGGAAGTATTCCTATTGTTGCGCTATTTGAAAAGGAATTAGGATTAAAAACTGTGTTAATGGGCTTTGGGCTAGACAGTGATGCTATTCACTCACCAAACGAACATTATGGCGTATTCAATTACTTCAAAGGCATTGAAACAATTCCTTATTTTTATAAATATTTCGCGGAATTAACTGCAGAGAAACACTAATATCTAGTTGACCATTCGCCGATGAAGAATATTCAATTTGCGCTGTTCCTTTTAACTGCTCTTTTACTCTCTTCATGTATTGAAGAGCCTCAATTCAAGGGGTTTTCCAATTTTAAATTGGACACCTATGACAATAATGTACTGCTCTTTAACGTAGATGTGTTAGTCAATAACCCCAACAAGTTCGGAATAAAAGTTAAGAAGTCGTATTTGGATGTGTATGTCGGTGAAAGTTACATTGGAAAAGGAAAATTGACGCAAGCGATAAAAATGAAACGCAAACGAGAATCGAACCTAACAATTCCAGTTGAACTGGCGCTAGAGAAAGGAGCATTGTTCAAACTAATACGCTTCGCGACGGCAAAGAAAGCAATGATTCGCGTGGAAGGAGTGGTGCGTGGCTCTGCCATGGGCATTCCTAAGAAAGTCAAGGTCAACAAAACAAAAGAAGTAAACATCAAGGATCTCGGAATTAATTTCGGGAGCTTACTCGGGAATTAATCCTATGGAAAAAATACCCAACGACTTAATTCATGCTTCTAGTCCTTACCTGAAGCAGCACGCATACAACCCCGTAAAGTGGGTGGAATGGACTTCATCAGCCTTTGAACAGGCGGCACAAGAAGGTAAATTAGTACTGGTTTCCATTGGTTATTCTGCCTGTCACTGGTGTCACGTCATGGAGCACGAAAGCTTTGAAGATCATGACGTCGCGGAAGTAATGAATAAACATTTTATCTGTATCAAAGTCGACCGGGAAGAACGACCAGATGTAGACCAAGTATACATGGAAGCCGTGCAACTCATGACCCAACGTGGAGGGTGGCCATTGAACTGCTTCACCTTGGCGGATGGACGGCCAATTTATGGCGGCACGTATTTCCCAAAAGATCAATGGCTTAATGTATTGAACAGTTTGGTTTATACCTGCGCGAAGGACCGTCCCAAAGTACTTGAATATGCAGAAAAATTAACAGAGGGCGTACAACGTTCTTCATTGATTGATACACCTGCCGAACACCAGGATTTTCACCAAGATAAACTCGATGAAATGGTCCTCCGTTGGTCGAAGAAATTTGACAAACACGATGGCGGATTGAATTATGCGCCTAAGTTTCCCATGCCGAACAATTATCTGTTCTTGTTGCACTACGGACATCTAACAAAACGACAAGACATTCTTGACTTTGTTTACTTCACTCTCGATAAAATGGCTATGGGTGGAATTTACGATCAGTTGCGTGGAGGTTTTGCTCGATATTCGGTCGACATGCTTTGGAAGGTGCCGCATTTTGAGAAGATGCTGTACGATAATGCTCAACTTATTTCATTGTATGCCAAAGCCTATCAAGCGAGTAAAAAACCGTACTTTCAAGAAATTGTTGCGCAAACAATTGAATGGCTGGAACAAGAAATGCATGATCCTGAAGGAGGTTACTACGCTGCATTGGATGCTGATTCAGAGGGAGTAGAAGGGAAGTATTATACCTGGAAAATAGAAGAGCTTCAAGAACTACTCGGGAAGGATTTTCCAATCATTGAAGAATATTACCAAATCAACCGATTGGGATATTGGGAAGAGGAAGAAGTATATATTCCACTGCGAAAAGAGCATGATGCCGCCGTTGCCAAAAAACTCGGTTTTTCAGTAGAGCACCTGCAAGAAAAAATTTTAGCTCTAAAAAAGACCTTATTGTTTCATCGCAACAAGCGTGTCCGGCCTGGTTTGGATGACAAGCAACTCACCTCTTGGAACGCCTTGTTAATTACTGGTTTTGTGGATGCCTATTTAGCTTTTCAAGATGAACGCTATTTAAAGAAAGCAGAGCAATTGGCCAACTGGGTATTTATGCATCAGCTGCGTGAAGATCAAACGCTATGGCACACCCGAAAAAATGGGGTGTCAAGCATAGATGCATTTTTGGAAGATTATGGATTGGTGATTGAAGCCTTTCTTGCGTTATATCAAGCCAATTTTGAGGAAAAGTGGCTCTTCGCCGCGAAAGGCTTAACCGATTATTGCATTGTCAATTTTCGGCACGCGCATTCCGGAATGTTTTATTTTACCTCTGCGAACAGTGAATTGATTGCACGCAAAATGGAAATTAACGACAATGTGATTCCCGCTTCGAACAGTGTGATGGCGAATAATTTATTCAAGCTTGGCATCTATTTCTATGACATGCGATATTCAGAAATGGCAACCCAAATGCTTTCCAACGTCTACGATGGGATGGAACTCCACGGTTCGAGCTATTCGAATTGGGGGATATTGGCATTGAACTATACCCTACCCTTTCACGAAGTAGCTATTGCCGATGAACACCCCTCTAAAAAGCGAAAAGCCTTTGCGCAGCATTTCTTACCTAATGCCTTATTTGCTGGTGGAATGAAAAGTGATGTCCCCTTTTTAGCAGATAAAAATGCTGATGGGATGATCTATGTGTGCGTAGAGCGTGCGTGCAAGAAACCGGAGACGGAGGTGGATGTTTGCGTTAGTTTAATGGAACGTTAGTTGAAGTCAGCGTATACCGCGGCATACCTATTCACTCCCTCTTCTAAACTAAAAAAGTCGATAGCTCCTAGGCGCAAGTCATTGCCGTCGAAGTGAGTAAGTTCTAGTTTGCCGTATACGGCTTCATTTAGCGTGTCCAACACAACTCCCGACTGATATGTCTGAACAACTCTATCGGTATCTCCCACCCCTGCATTACAGATTAAAGGAATGCCCATCGCCATTATTTCACCTTGTTTAGTTGGGGAAGACGCTTTTTTAGAGAACGTGGGACGAATGAAGAAAATCGACCAATCGAAGAGCGAAATATGTATAGGAACGTGCTGGTGGGTTACTGATGTGATTACTAATCGTTTGGAATCAATGCCTTTTGCACGCGCCATCCGCAGAATGGAATCAGGACGTTCTCCTGTTACGAAGAGCATTTTGGCAGTTGGTTGCTTAAGGGAGATGCTATTGAAGCAGTCCAACATCTCCTCCAACATATACCACGTACCGATCGATCCAACATAACCTAATACGACATCTCCTTTATTGATTCCCAATTGTGCCCGCAACGCCGCTTGTTCTTGTGCAGTGATTTTCGCGGGGTCAAACAAGTCGGTATCCACACAACATGGAATTACCGTGACTTTATTGTCTTTAATATCCAGGGAATCCCACGAAAGAATTTCATCCTTACCAGCTTGGGTTAATGAAATAACCTGATCAGCCCGTTGAAAAAATGTAAGTTCTTTACGCTTGAAATAGTTGTACACCCATCGAAACAACGGATTCTTTTTATTCCAAATACCCCCCTCGATGCGCTCATCCGCCCAGAAACCCCGCATGTCAAAAACAAACTTAACTCCTCTTTCTTGTAGCTTTAAACCAACAAGTGCGCTCAAATAACTTCGGCAATGTACAATCTCAAAATTATACGCTCGGTGAAGCTGCAGTGCCTTTTTCTTCATACGATAAACATCCCATAGTGTGGATAGCAAGGGTGGGCGTTTAGTATAAGTAAGTGGGTGCCAAGCGATGTTGTGCGTATCACAGATTTCTTGAATTAGAGCGCGATGCTGAGTAAATCGCTCGGGCTTTTCATAGCTGATCATGTGAAACTGATACCCGCGCTGCGATAGCCCAATCACATACGGCAATATTTGCGATTGCCCCAAGGGATCCGTTAAGCCGTCGTATGAAATGTATAAAACATTTGGGTTCATTGGTGCGAAGATACTTATTTTGAGTGGGAAAGTGGGAAAGTGGGAAAGCAGAACGCGCAATTCTTTAACACTAATTCAAATGCTTAATTAATCCCGCGAGCATTTTAGAAATTTCTTCCGATAATTCCTTCAGTTTTTGAGCTTCATGCAGAGTTAAATAATTCAATTCTTGAGCAAGAATCAGCATAGAACGTGCCTCTCCACGTGAACCCTTGGCAATATGTAGAAAGTAAATAAATTCCTTTTGTGATTTGCGTTCAAAGCCTTCAGCAATGTTATTCATGATGGAAACACATGCCCGTTGTATCTGATCTTTAAAGCCAAAATCCTTTAATGGAGCAGTTACCTGATATATTTGTACTGTTAATACTTTCGCCTTTTGCCAAGCTATAATATCTTCAAATCTATTGAAGCGCATATTGGTGGTTAAAATTGATTACTTTGAATTTAATACTTTTTCAATTTCCAAACAAGCAATAACACCAACTATTTTTAATTAACCCGAATTCCCAAAGCGACTTTCCCTCTTTCTGACTTTTTGACTTTAAGCCTGTCTACTCATCTGAAAGACAATCAACAACCATAACTTATTATATAAATACGATTCTCCCTTGAAGAAGCGGTCTTTTAAGTGTTCCACGTAGGAAGGATTAAAAACTCCGGAGGAGGCCAACGCTTGTGGGGAAAGATAATCCTCTATAAGGTAACGCAGTTCTTTTTGAAGCCATTTTTCAAGTGGAATACTGAACCCCCACTTTGGGCGATCAAACAATTCCTTCGGAACATAGCCGTAGAGGACTTCTTTTAAAAGGTATTTTGTTACACCCCCTTTTACTTTCAAGCGGTCATCCAGGTTTAGGGAAAGCTCAACAATGCGGTGATCCAATAAAGGAACTCGTACTTCCAGTCCATTTTGCATACTTGCACGGTCTACCTTCACCAATAAATCATCGGGGAGGTAATGGTGCAAATCGAACAGTGCTTGTTGCCCTTTGGGAGATAATGAACGTGCGGTTTTTGGCAAAGAAAGGGAGATATCGTTTTCCTCTGGCAATAGGAGCAACTGATTAAGTTCCGCCTGCGAGAAAAAATACTGTTCCACCGAAAATATATGCGCAGGAAGATGGCCCACATCTTTCCTCCGAAACAACTCAGCCGCTCGCTGGTAGCGGTTGTTTTTGGAATTCTTAAGTCCGAAATGAAGAAGCCCGCCCGCCATTTTCACCAGGGGATGATTTAACCGTTTCGCCCAGTTATACATGCCATAACCCATAAACTGTTCGTCGCCACCATCACCAGAAAGTGCCATCTTTACTTCCGTTTTGGCAAGTTTAGATACTAAATAGGTAGGTATGGCTGAAGAATCCGCAAAAGGCTCATCAAACATTCGAGGAAGTTCTCCTACTAGTTTCATTGCTTCTTTGTACGACACCTCAAACGCATGATGGTTGGACCCGATGTGCTTCGCCACTGCTGCAGCATAGTGGCCCTCATTGTATTTTGCCTCCTGAAAACCAATGGAAAAGGTATTCAACTGTTGCGCACTTCGGTCTTGTGCGACCGCAGCCACTAACGAGGAATCGATACCGCCACTGAGAAACGCCCCAAATGGCACATCACTTTTTAAGCGATAATCGATACTGGATTGAATCAACGTATGCAACTCCGCCTTGGCCTGACGTTCATCGGAAATCACTTCCGATTTCACCTGCTTGTTCAGTTCCCAATAGGTGTGAATTTCCAACCCAGATTCGTTCACCCGCGCACAACTTCCTGCAGGGAACTTTTTCACTCCGAGGTACCGTGTTAGTGGTGCAGGGATGTATCCCAACCGAAAATAGTGCACCAATGCTTCGCGGCTTTCCTTGAACTCGCCAACGTCCTGCTGAAGGGGAAGTAGTGATTTTAACTCTGAACCAAACGCAAAGATGCTTCCGTCCCAATAATAATAGAGCGGTTTAATCCCCACCCGATCTCGAAAGAGCCACAAAGTTTGGTGCTTATAATCGTACACCGCGAAGGCGAACATTCCGTTGAGTTTTTTCACCGCGTCTTTCCCCCAATATTTGAAGGCATTCAACAACACTTCCGTATCTGACTGGGTAGTGAAAACAACGCTGTGTTCTTGAATTAATGAATTCCGGAGTTCTTCGTAATTATAGACTTCCCCGTTAAACGCGATGGCATATTCCCCACAGGATGAAACCATGGGTTGATCTGCTTCTGTCGACAAATCGATAATGCTGAGTCTCCGATGACCTAAATGCGCTTTTTTCTGAGGAGAGCTGTACACTCCCTGAGCATCAGGTCCTCTATGGGCAATAGAAGATGTCATCTCCGTAACACGTTCTTGCGAGATGGTAGCTTGAAACGAATATACCCCTGTAATACCGCACATGGGCGAAAGATAGTGTTAAATTATTAATGAGACAATTCAATTTGATTATGTGTCAATTCGATAATTGACACGTCAAAAAAAACGTTGAACTCAAAATTTGTGCATTTTCAAAGTAATATAGTGTACATTTTCAAAGTATAACAGTGTGCATTTTCAAAGTTATTTGCTATTTTTGACATAAATAATAGATATGACAGCAGCTAGAATTATAAAAAAAGAAATGGATGTTTATGCTAAAAAGTATACTATTTTGGCAATAACAGGACCTAGACAATCTGGAAAAACGACTTTTCTAAGAACTGAATTCCCCCATTATGAATATGTAAATTTAGAAAATATTGATGTTAGAAATTTTGCTAAGGATGACCCAAATGGTTTTTTAAATCAATTTACGAAATATGTGATTTTTGATGAAGTACAGCGTGTTCCTGAGCTTTTTTCATACTTACAAACAAAAGTAGATGAAGATAAAATAATGGGGCAGTATATATTGTCTGGATCTCAGAATTTTCAATTGATGCAAAATATAACACAAAGTTTAGCTGGACGTGTTGCATTATTTAGATTGCTACCCTTCGATTTGCAAGAATTACAAACGGCAGGCTGGTTAAATGACGATTACGCTGTGAACTTACAAAGAGGTTTTTATCCGGCGCTTTATGATCGAGATATACCATCAAAGGTGTTTTATTCAAATTATATTCAAACTTACGTTGAAAGAGATTTATCAGAGCTAATTCAAGTGAAAGACCTTAAATTATTTAGAAACTTTATTTCCTTGTGTGCAGGTAGAGCAGGACAATTAATAAATTTAAACGCCCTAGCTAATGAATGCGGAATCACTCAACCAACAGCAAAATCTTGGCTATCTGTTTTAGAAACGAGCTATATAGTATATCAATTACATCCCTACTATTCTAACTTCAATAAACGGATTACAAAAAGTACTAAGCTTTATTTTTATGACACAGGCTTGCTTTGTTATTTGTTAAAAATTAATGCTCCTGAAAGTGTAAAACTGAGTGGGTATAAAGGCAATATATTTGAAAACTATGTGATTAATGAATACATTAAGCTCAATTATCACAAAAACTTGTTGCGAGATTTTTGGTTTTGGAGGGATGCTGTGGGAAATGAAGTAGATTTAATCTGGCAACAATCAGAAAAACTTAATTTAATTGAAATAAAAGCATCAGAAACCATACAGTCTAAAATGTTTAAAGGTTTGAATTATTTTGAAAAATTAAAGCCAGAACTTGTTGAAAGCAAAACATTAGTACATACTGGACTGTTCGGTCAAAAAAGGTCTCAAGTAACAATTAAAAGCTGGAAAGATGCTGGTTTGTGAGATTCAGCACATTGATAAAGCGAAAGTCAGAAAGCTAGTTTTGCTTGATACTAGGGGTGGCTTTTCATGTTTTTTTGGACGGCAGAAAGTCGGAGCGAAGGCGATTTACTTATTTTATACCGACTCCGAGTTCGACTCCGCTATCAGCCATCGTCTCAGGCGGTGCATCGCTTCGTAAACTTAGGCAGTCTGTGATGGAGCGTGGCCCGCTGATTATCCTTTTTTCTTCATCTGAAAAATACAAGCTGTTACCTATCCATTGTCCTAAAATGGATTTACTTTCTTTCTTCATGTTTACACTTTGCCAACCAATTTTAGGATAAGTCTCACTGCTTTCGAAGACCAATGGATGGCGCAGGGAAAATGGGGGGGACAGCTGCGCGTCAGTTCAGCAAATAGATGCCAGAGTGCACGCCGAATGAAGGAAAGCGCACCGGCGGTGCTAAAACGGTTTTCTTTTTTCTTTTGGCTTGATCCAAAAGAAACAAAAAATCAAGGCTGGGCAATTCAGTTGAAGCGGGCTGGTTCATTCCATGTTCAATCCGATTTCAAGGCCGCTTCATTTTGAACACACTGCACGTTTTCCTCATGAAATTAGATGGCTATGTGTGGTCAAAAACCTGTTTGCCGAGGCCTGTAGCTTCAATTTTTTTCGTTTATAGCTGCGAAGGCAGCAGCATTGACCTATTATTGCCTCGTATCAACCTCTATTGACACATTGTCAAATTGCATCATTGTCAAATTAACTACCGTTTCAATACATACTGCGTTAGTATCACAATCTGCTGGCCGTCGATCTTGGCTTCTATTTGTTCAGGGTTGTCGTGCACCAAACGAATGTTCCTAACAGCGGTGCCCCGTTTCGGGGTGAAATTACCTCCTTTTACTTTGAGGTCTTTGAATTGAAAGATGCTGGCAGGTACTAGTGAAAGAAAGCCCGCCTCCTGAAAAGGAGTTGGGTTTTTTGGTTTACTTTAAAAGAAAATCATGGATCACTTCGCAAATGCGCTCCGTAGCATGGCCATCCCAAAGTTCAATGGATGGCGGTTGTTTGCCCAAATCATATTTCAACGCATCTTCAACAGCTTTAAGAATAGTTAATTTTTCTAAATTTAATAGTTGATTTGTTCCTGCTGTAATCGTAATTGGACGCTCTGTGTTTTCACGTACAGTTAAACAAGGAACACCTAAAAAGGTGCTTTCTTCTTGAATCCCTCCAGAGTCCGTTAAGATGAACTTGGCATTTTTTACCAAGTGGATAAAATCCAAGTAGCCAAAAGATTGAGCTAAAATAATTTGGGCGTTATTTTTAAGTTGATCATAAAATCCAAACGCTTTTAGCTGACGTTCCGTGCGAGGATGAACGCTAAAAACAAGTTGGATTCGGTTTGAAAGTTCCTGAATCGTTTCGACGAGCAGGCCCAATGCTGCTTCATTGTCAACATTGGATGGTCGGTGAAAGGTAAGCAATCCAAAAGGTGCATCCACTCCCAACTGTTTCAGAATTATCCGTTCGTCAATTTTGGACAGATTTGCAACCAACGTATCAATCATTGTATTGCCCACAAAATGGATTTGGTTGGGATGCTTCCCTTCTTTAATCAAGTTCTTTTCACCACTCTGTTCTGTGACAAAAAATAAATCAGAAAGGTCGTCGACCAAAATGCGATTAATCTCCTCAGGCATCGTGCGATCAAAACTGCGTAGGCCACTCTCCAAGTGGGCAACTGGAATAGAATTCCGATTTGCCACAAGAGCACACGCCAAGGTAGAATTCACATCGCCAGGAACAATTACAAGATCAGGTTTAACTTCTGTTAAATAGGCTTGAAATTTTACAATTATATCGGCAATGGTATTCATTTGACCTCCCCCGGTAGCATTGAGATAAACATCAGGAGATTTTATTCCCAATTCTTGAAAGAATACATCACTCATGTTCTGGTCGTAGTGCTGTCCTGTATGAACAAGGTGGAGCTGCAGTTCTGGATATTTTTGTAAACATCGTTCAAACTGCGTAATCTTTATGAAATTCGGGCGTGTACCGACGCAAATTGTTATCCGTCTCATTGCAGTAGTGTATTAATTAAATCCACAA